>UOED01000125.1_pt1 | contig 10568 bp, 7 predicted proteins | sample 1990161 | NCBI WGS metagenome assembly UOED01 (sample SAMEA4728526, study PRJEB27164) | hydrothermal vent metagenome | biome: marine basaltic hydrothermal vent biome; feature: marine hydrothermal vent; material: mineral | place: Pacific Ocean | collected 2011-06-14/2011-07-23 | depth 1741 m | reverse complement strand
ACCGTGCCAAGGTCTTCCCCGACTGTAACAGAGGTCACGCTCAGGCTGTCGCCGTCAACGTCAGAGCTGTTCGCCAGAAGGTCATATGCACTGAAGGTCACAGATGTATCCTCCGCCGTCGTCCCAAGGTCAACGGCATTCACCACCGGCGCATCATTACTGCCAACGATTTCCAGAGTAAGTGTTGCGGTATCCGTCCCGCCCTCACCATCGGAAATGCTGTAGGTGATGGTGACGGTTTCTGTCTCGCCATCATCCAGATAGTCATAGGCACTGCCGGGGTTAAAGGTAATATTGGTTCCATCATGGGAGACGGCCCCAAGGCCGCCATCAACAGTCGCATCGACAATGAAAAGCTGTTCACTGTCCGTATTGGCGTCCTTATCATTATTCAGAACATTCAGGGTGAAGGCTTCGTCTTCTGTCAGAACCCCCACATCATCACTGGCTACGGGCGGCACATTGGCGGCCAGGTTTTCTGGGACAAAGGGCTGCCGGCTACCGGATTCAATTGTCTGCACCGTTGCGCCGGGCTGAACCTCGCCAACCTGTGGCGTCGTTGTATTTTGAGCAATCGGATCAAAGGAGAGTTCAGAAGTCGCAATCCCGGCTGTCAATACAGAATTACCAGATTCTGTTTCCGCCTCAGGCTCAAACTCTTCAGCCATAAAAGCGGACAACTTAACCTCTGCCTGCTCTATATTGGTATGAACCGGGGAGCCTTCTACCTGGGTATTTTCCGTTGAAGATGATGGAAAGCCCTGGCCCTGCTCATGTTCAAGGCCACTGCCTTCTGCTTCCCGGCTGCCAAGGTGAATATTTGCCCGGGTTTGCGTGTCCTGTGTTTCATCGATATTTGCTGAATCAAGGCGGGCGTCCTCTTCCCGTTGTCCTCTGACACGGCTCGCGCCCTGAACAATTGGGTCCAGCTCAACATCAGAATTACTGCTGTTGGCTTTATCCTGATTACGATCTGCCATATTTGTTATCTCCGGTAACATACAAAAAACACATCTGGCAACCCGCAAAGCTGGAATTACACAAAATGATGCTCTTGTATTTTTAACAGATAATAATAAACAAATTGTTTCACCCTATGGTTAACAATTCTTAATGAATAATATAAAAAATACATAAATTTCAATATCTTATAAGTTAAAGTTTATGCTTTATTTGAATAAAATTTAAATTAAAATCACGGTTGCCCGCGAAATTAACCAATATTCAACTCAATCATCGTAATCAAAGGGCTCATTGTCTGTGATTTGTAAATAATAAAAGATTTGAAGAAAATATATGACTTCATCCACTATAACAGACCCACAAAATATAGGGCAGGATTTACGGCAGAAATCCAACGCAGGCTTCGCCCCGATCATGAGGCCCGATATTCTGGTGGCTTCATTATTCCTGAATGTGCTGTCACTGGCTCTGCCCATGGTGCTATTACAGGTATATGACCGAATTATCCCAAATGTCGCCCTGCAAACCCTGACCCTGCTCATCATGGGGTTGCTTGTGGTTTTGGTAATAGATGTTTTGCTGCGTACGGCTCGGGCCTATCTGTCCGGCTGGGTCGGGGCAAAATATGAACATGAAACGGGATGCCAGGCCGTTGAGAAAATCTTGCGGACTGATTTGCAAAATCTGGAAAAAGTCTCATCGGGCGTGCATCTGGACCGCCTGTCATCCATTGATTCCATCCGGGATTTTTACGCCAGTCAGGCGGGGTTGGCTCTGGTTGATCTGCCCTTTGTCTTTCTATTCCTCGGGTTATTAGGCTATATCGGCGGCGCGCTGCTCGTTGTTCCGGTGATTTTATTGCTCACATTGGGGGCCATTGCTTTCGTACTTGGGGTGCGATTGAAAGAGGCCTTGAAGAATGACGTCCTGTGGGAGGACCGCAGATACAGTTTTATCATTGAGGTGCTGACCGGCATACATTCCATCAAATCCATGGCCATGGAAAACCTCATGGGGCGACGTTATGAAAAACTGATGGAAAATTGCTCAAAAGCTTCATATGAGGTCATCTTCCTCAATGGACTGTCGCAAGGTATTGGCAGTGTATTCTCGCAAATCACCATGGTTTCGGTGGCCTGTATCGGTAGCGTACTTGTCATTAACGGCGACATCACCATGGGGGCGCTGGCGGCCAGTACGCTGCTGGCAGGACGCACGGTTCAGCCCTTGCTACGTGCCCTTGGTATATGGACCCGCTTTCAGCATATTCAAATTGCCAGCGAGAAATTACGCCAGATCTATGACATGCCCGCAGAACGGCCCGCCCAGACAACTGACCTGAAAAAAGTTCAAACCATTGAGATGAAAAATGTCAGCTTCCGTTATGACGCGGAGGGCAAGGAAATCCTGAGCAACATTAGTCTGAAACTGAAACATGGTGACATCATAGGTATCAGAGGCGGTAACGGCTCCGGAAAATCAACCCTGCTCTGGGCCTTGATGGGGGGATTGACGCCGACCTCCGGCGAGATACTGGTCAATGGCAAAGACCCGACTTTCTTTTCCGCCGACAGCCTGCGCCAGCGCGTCGCCTATCTGCCGCAGAAACCCAGCATGTTCCGGGGCACTATTTTGGATAATTTAACCATGTTCCGGGGCGATGAATATATTGATGACGCGATTGAGATCGCAGAAAGACTGGAGCTGAATAAAATTCTGGCCCGGATGCCGGACGGTTATGAAACCGTTATTGGTGACGGCGCACAGAGCGAAATTCCCACCGGTATCGCCCAGCGCATTACCATTGCCCGCTCGCTCGCCTGCAAACCGGATGTGATTTTATTTGACGAAGCCAATTCCGGTCTGGATAATCAATCCGACAATGACCTGCAGGAGTTGATCACCCGCCTGAAAGGTACGGCCACCATCGTGTTGGTCAGCTATCGTCCCTCACTCTTGCGACTGGCAGACAGGCAATATAACCTGAAAGACGGGCGTTTGATAGAACAGGAAAACAACCAGAAATCTTCTGCTCGCTCATCGGCAAATGCAGGGGGAAAGAAATGAGCAGCAGCAACGGGCCCGCCCGGAAATTAATGGATAATCTGGAAGACCGTGTCCAGGAAGGCGTCGTCCTGTCTGTTTCCTGCAGTGCCCGGATGGCCGAGGCCATGAAAACCGGAAAAATCGGATCATTCAATGCCAAGTCACCCTATGCCTCCTGCCTGATCCCCTTGCTGAATTCTTTGGGATGGCGCGGAGATGTGCGGGGGCTATTTGAATCACTGCCCCATTTCGCCGATAGTCTGGACCTGACAGAGTTCCGGAATACGCTGGCACGGATTCACTATAAAACAGTGCGCACGCCGGCTTGCATATCGCACATAGATGATCGCCTGTTCCCTTGCCTGTTTGCCGGGCTCGATGACGTCCCCATCATTATTCTGTCAAAAGAAAAAGAAGGCGTCCGGATTTTTGACAGTCGCGACCGGACAGAAAAGATTCTGACGGATGACGAAATCCATGGCAATGCCTATTTCATTTCATCGGAATACAGCACACAAACCAATAAGAAGAAGCATGCCAAACCGCAGGAAAACTGGGTAGGTGATCTATTTATGCGCTTCAAAAGCACGATAAAACAGCTTTTTGCCATGACCTTCATCCTGAATATTTTTGCCCTGCTGGTGCCGCTGTTCATCATGGCGATTTATGATCAGGTCATCCCGTCAAAATCCGGGGAGACACTGGCCTATCTGGCGGGCGGTATTATATTTGCCATTTTATGCGAAATTCTGTTGCGGATTATCCGCTCCGGCTTTGTGGCCTATCTTGGGGCGCGGGTTGAGAATATTGTCACCTCTGCCACCTTCCAAAAGCTGTTATCCCTGCCGCCGTCCATGACGGAATCCTCCCCCATCGGCGCGCAGGTGTCCCGGCTCAGGGAGTTTGACACCATCAAAGGATTATTTTCCGGCACGCTGGTTAATATTGTTCTGGAACTGCCCTTCGTGGTTATTTTCCTTGTGGTGATAGCCGTCCTTGGCGGTACGCTGGCCTTCATTCCCATTGCCATGATGGGCATCTTTGCGCTGGTGGCCTTTATCATGCTGCCGTCCATGAAACGTAACGTGGCCATGTCTGGCCGTCAAAAGTCAGAAAGGCACAGCTTTCTTGTGGAAAGCATGTCCAATCTGCGCACCATCAAGCAAACGGCCTCCGAACAATCCTGGCTTGATCGTTTCCGTCATCTGTCAGCGGATGCGGCTTATTCCCACTTCCGGACCTCACAGGTCTCCCTGCTCATGCAAAGTCTGGCACAGGCCATCATGATGGGCGCAGGCGTGGCTACCGTAGGCTTCGGCGTTATCAAAATCCTGAACGGTGATATGACAGTCGGTGCCCTGATTGCCAGTATGGCGCTGGTCTGGCGGGTATTATCCCCCTTGCAAAGCCTGTTCCTTACCCTGACCCGCCTTGAACAGACCCTGAATAGTGTCAAGCAGATTAACCTGCTTATGAAGATAGCCGCCGAGGATGACCCCAGCCCGTCAAGCCTGGCCCAGCGTGAGTTTTCAGGTCATATTGTTTTGGACCGGGTCAGTTTCCGCTATCGGCCCAATGCGGAGCCCGCCCTGCTCGGCGTATCATTTGAAGTCAAACCCGGTGAAATGTTATCGATCATTGGTTCCAACGCCGCCGGGAAATCCACGGCCCTAAAGCTTTTGCTGGCCATGAACAGACCGCAGGCCGGGCAGGTTATTCTGGATGGCATGGACATTCGACAGATCAACCCCATAACATTGCGCCGGGCCATTGCCTATGTGCCGCAGGAATCGCATTTTTTCCATGGCACCATTGCCCAGAACCTAAATCTGGCACAGCCCATGGCGACCCGTGATGATCTGATGGAAGCCTGTACCAAAGCCAATGTGCTGGAGGATATCGAGGCCCTTGAATATGGCTTTGACACCCGTATCGGGGATCAGTCCATTCAAAGCCTGCCGTCAAGTTTCAAGCAACGATTGTCACTGGCCCGGGCCTATTTGAAAAAGGCCCCTATCCTGTTACTTGATGAACCGGCAAAAACGCTGGATTATGAAGGTGATATTGCCTTTATGAAATCCCTGAATGCCATAAAGGGAACGACCACAATCCTTATGGTATCGCACCGGCCAAGCCATATAAAAATGGCCGATAAAGTATTGGTTCTCAAAGATGGCATGATCGCCAATTTTGGAACACCCGCAGACATTTTTCCAAAGCTTTAGAGAAAAAACATGACCAAGAATACAGAAAAAAATGGCAAAAATACCGATACCAACAATGCCCGTATAACAATGGATGATACCCGCACCATTAGCGAGACTGGACCCGGAAAATTCGAAAATTTTGTTGAAAAAGCTACCGAGAAAGCCCGTCAGAAAAGGTCAAAGCCGGTGAGCTATTATACCCGCTTCCTGTCCCGCGCCATTTTGTTGGAAGAATCCGGGCCACCCCGGGCGATTGTCTCAACGGTGGGGATAATTTCACTGTTTCTGTTTGGCGTTATCACCTGGGCATCCGTGACCACCCTGAATGAAACCAGCGTTGCCACCGGACAGGTTCGGCCCGCCGCCACGGTTCAGCCCGTACAACATCTGGAAGGGGGAATTGTCTCCGCCGTTCTGGTTAGCGAAGGCGAAGATGTCAAAAAGGGCCAGACCATCCTTACACTGGCCCCAACGGCGGCCCTGTCCAATCTGGACAGGATCAAGGTCCGTTATATTTCTCTCGGCCTGCAAATTATGCGGCTGAAGGCTTTTGCTGCTGGCAAAGACGGTGATTTTTCCGGATTTGAAAAAGATCACCCTCTGCTGGTACAGGACCAAAAAGACATTCTGATACAGCAAAATAAATCCCGCACTGCCCAACAGGAGGTTATCAAATCACAACTTGATGAAAGAAATAACGAGTTGTTGCTGTTGCTCCGTCAGGAAAAGACCGAGACAAAAAACCTGGCCCTCATCGCCGAAGAAATGAAAATGCGTCAGGAACTGACCGACAAAGGCCTTGGCTCCAAATTAAAGCTTCTGGAAATCCAGCGCGCCCATAACAAAGCCGAAGGCGACCTGATCCAGACCCAATCCAGAAAAGCCGGTGTCCGGGCAAACATTGCCAGAGTCAAAGGCGATCTTGTGGCCCTGAATGAAAGGTTTCGTAACGAAACCCTCATTCAGGTAGATGCTTTGAGCGGCGAACGCGCGGAGGTTTCTGCGGAACTGACACAGCTCAATGACAGGGTAAAGCGCCTTGCGGTTCTCTCCCCCGCTGACGGGATTGTCAAGGGGCTGAAATATCATACCGTTGGCAGTGTCATCCCGCCCGGCGATATATTGGCCGAAATTGTTCCCGTTTCCGGCGGGCTGGTGGCGGAAGTGAAAATTTCGCCCCGCGATATCGGACATGTCAATGTGGGCAGTGAAGTATTGCTCAAGGTCGATACCTATAATTATGCCCGTTACGGCAGCATTTCCAGCACCCTGCGTCAGGTATCCGCCTCCTCCTTCCTTGATGAAGAAGGCAATACATATTTCAAGGGTTTCGTCGACCTGCCCAATAATTACATCGGCACCGACCCAAAATCCAACCGGATAACGTCTGGCATGACGGTAGTGGCCGATATTCAAACGGGCAAGAAAACCCTGCTTCAATACCTGGTCAAACCCATCAACAACGCCCTGAGCACCTCATTTCGGGAACGGTAAGGCTTACGCTCTTATTCATGAGCAATGGTTTTGTCGGTAAAAAGGTAATCTTTCAGCTCTTTATCGAAAGAACTGTCCCGACGCCTGATCCATTCGAGAACCATGGCAGCATGTTCTTTTTCTTCATCACGATTACGCCAATACACAGGCCATGCAGTGCCACCTCAATGAGATTAGCAAATGCGTGGCCCAAGGCGCTCACGCGGTTGTTCTCATGGACGGTGCCGGTTGGCATAAGGCCGACGACCTGAATATCCCGGCCAATTTATTCACCATGCTTATTCCACCCTATTCTCCAGAGCTCAATCCGGTGGAAAATATCTGGCAGTTTCTGCGGCAGACCTACCTGTCAAATCGTGTCTTCGAAAATTATGAGGCCATTGTAGAGGCCTGTCGTTGCGCATGGGACAAGCTGATTAAGGAAGCCGACAGAATTAAATCTATTGCCACCAGAAAATGGACAAATACAGGTCAATGATTTTGTTCGCTGGTATTATATCATGCTATTATGAAAAATGGTGCCCCACAGGAGACATAGATGGGCACTGGGACGAGATTGTAAATCTTTGATAAGAAATACTATGAAGAGGCATTCTGGTTATTAGTCTGAACACTTACAAGTGTTCATATTTGACGGGTCACATGATCTAACTTTTTCCAGAAGTATTTCTGCATATTCGGCGTAACGTTTTATGCCTTTTTCGGTGAAAATTCGTAATGCAGCTTCACCATGTGTAATTGATTGTGGTAATAAGTCTGGATTTTGTGTCAAGATGGAAAGTCGGCAATAAAGTTCAGATTTATTGATTTCCACCTCGGCCCAGTTGGCGGGGAAGTCTTTGTAGGTATAGGCTTGCTGCGCCGTAGAAAATTCCTCCAGAGCCTGTTGAAAGATAGCAGGGTCCTTTTTTATATCAGCAAGGGTGGCGTAGATGGCCGCCAGATTATTTTGAGCCATGCCCCATGCTTGGGCTTCTTTGGTGGGCGAGAGAAGATCCACAGCAGCCTGACAATCCTCAATCCCGCCTTCAAGGATATCAGCTTCCCTGGTTTTTTCGGCATAGCGGTATTTCATAACGCAAAGATTTTGTCTTGTTTGGGCATATCTGTAGGGTTGTTTGTCAGGGCTGAGTATTTGCAAACTTGCTTTGGTGCTTGTTATGGCTTTTTGCAGATAATTGATACTCTTCTTGCCAGAGGTTATTTCAGCCAGCCGCAAAAGTACCCCGCCGTAATTTTGATGAAAAGCAGAGAAATTTGCCGGGGAATTATCAGGAGTAAAAATACCTTCAACTTTTTCAAAGGTCTTTCTCGCACTGTCCAGTATATTAAATCTTTCTGCCGCTGTTTTGGCAAAAATATGACGGCGGACCATAACAGACGCCAGGTTCAAGTGTAAAACACCCCACGCATATGGGTCATCTTTTTTTGACATATGCGAAATAACCTGGCGACAAAAATTTTCAGCCTGTTCAAACTGTTTGTCATTATTGTCAACATCTCCCAACAGGCGATATTGATAGCAGAGCTGTCCACCTGTAACTACATACAGGTCCGGATTCTTTTCCGGGGAGATTGTACGAAGTAAATTTTGTCCCGAGGCAATGGCTTCTTTTAACCAGTTTGATGAGCTGTGCAAAGAATTTGTCATTTTATTTTTTAGTGATATGCGATCTTTTGTCTCGGGATATATTATATCAAATATTATTTGTTTAAGAGAGGTGGGAAATGGACGGTCAGCGGTCATGTTGACAGGCAATGTGAAGCTGTTTTCTTTGGCTTTTACCAATTTATCCTCCAGACGCAGGGTCATTACGTCCTCGTCATTACGTCTTGTGATAAAATGAAGATTCAACCGATTTTTATAACGTTCCCCCCAGACAAAAATCTGGGCATCAATGGCCTCAAGGTCACGCAAGGCGTTTTTACGATCACGTTGCAGGGTATCTTTGAAAGACATGCCAAGAGAATTGTCAAACCGGCGGCATGAGGTAAATACCTCTATGGAATTGGCCAGCTTCTCGTCCATAGCAAAGAATCTTGCCAACATAATTTGTGCTTCATTATGTTCATCTCCGGCAAAGCGCGATATAATGATACCAAGAGATTTTTCCGGTGTTGTTAAGCCACTGCCAACCAAACCGTCGGGACAGCTATTTACCGGGATGAAGGGTTTGTATATTTCTATGATTCCAAAAGTAACAAACAGAGTAAGCCCAAAGACGATCAGCAAGGCATATTTCTTAAGTTTTGGCGAGGGGTCCTGAGTGGGGGGATGTCGGGAATGTTGATTACCATTTCCGAATAATAGTTCCTGCTCATCTTCGGTACGATAAAGAGAAAATGCATCTACTTTTAAAATACGGGCAACACGTTCTATCGTCTGGGGATCAACAGGTAATTCGCGGAAAAGTTTACTAACAAGATCCTTTGGTGCGGCGTCCAATGCCTCATAATCAGCAATCGCTTCTGCCAGGGCCGTTTGTGTTTTCTTCGGTAGATCACTCGCCGCTAATGCTGCTTCTAACTTAGTCCGTGATCCGATGACCCCCCTGTTTTTCTTGCCCACCAATAGCTTCACTCCCCTTTTCCTTCACTAAAATAGGATATTTTTCTGAAAAAATAAAGCAAAAAGCCCATTAAACCCCATAAAAAACAGATTCCATGCGATGCGTTGATCGCAAATTCATGATTTATTAACACTGTTAAAGAGGGAGTCTTTCGAAAGACATATATAATTGTAATATTCTGCTACAAGGGGCGTTTCATGTCCAATCACGCAAAGAAATGCCATATTTTTCTGGTGGCAAGCCTTATGATGTTTGTGAGCACACGTGGCATTACCATGTCTATTGATATGGAAGAAGTGGAGGCCGTAAAAGGCCGGGAAATGCTGGTCGGTATCCTGGTCAAGGATGTTACCAGCGAGAAAAAGCTCACCCTCACCGAATGGCAGGATTACGCCGGAAGACTGGCGGCGAGGTGATGTTGATTTTGCGTTGGGCCTATGTGAAATACTGACATCATCAGGGAGAAAATTAATGACATTTACGAATAAATATATTGTGGAAACAAATCATGAGTAAGAAAAGAAAAATGACCCGCTTAAATATTGCCATAGCTGTTAGCCTCAGCCTTTTGCTTACGGCTTGCGGCGGCCTGACCGATGATGGCGAACGCATAGCCGCCGCCTGCAAGGCAAATGCCCTGGATGCGCAAATAGATTGCAACTGTTATGCGGAAGAGCTTCAGGATGTACTCAGTGCGGACGAATTATCCATGATGGTCGATATGACCGAGAATCCTTTGAGCGCCATAGGGCGGGTCAGAGAGCCGGGCTTTATGGAACAAATGACCCGCATAGGAAATCTTGGTCGGCAGGCCGTGTCATCCTGCATGAAGTGAATTGGTGTAAATTTTTACAAGGAGAATAGAATCATGAAAACCATTGCATCTGGCAAGACCATATTCTTGCCTTACCGTGTCACAGAACTGACGGGAGAGGTTGTCAGCGAGACAAACCGTTCTGAAACCAGTGTCCATGGGCATATTAACCGTAAGAGTGGGGGGACCATATCGTCAACAACGACAGATTATCAAACAATTTATATCAAGGATGATGAGGGAAATGAACACGCGCCTACACTTGTAGATATGACACTGCCTTGCCGCGAGGGGCAGCGTGTGACGCTTTGGGGAATAAATAACGGCTGGTGGTTTGAGGCCTATAACCATAACACGAAGGATGGGTATTGGAACAAAGCTCGAATTAAGAAATTTACCTCCCCAACTACGTTTATGAAGGTAAGTATGGCCCTATTTGCCCTGACCTTATCAATAATTCTATTGAATAGTGGG
>UOED01000047.1_pt1 | contig 10719 bp, 7 predicted proteins | sample 1990161 | NCBI WGS metagenome assembly UOED01 (sample SAMEA4728526, study PRJEB27164) | hydrothermal vent metagenome | biome: marine basaltic hydrothermal vent biome; feature: marine hydrothermal vent; material: mineral | place: Pacific Ocean | collected 2011-06-14/2011-07-23 | depth 1741 m | reverse complement strand
AAAACTGTTAACCGCGCGCGCCGTTTTCGGTTTCTGGCCAGCGGCCTCTGTGGGTGATGATGTGGCTCTCTATACCGATGACAGCCGAACTGAAATTCTCGACAGGGTGCCGTTTCTGCGCCAGCAAATTCGCAAACGCGAAGGCAGTTACAATATGTGTCTGGCCGATTATGTGGCTCCTCAGGACAGCGGCCAGAGCGATTATAAACCCGATTATCTGGGCGGCTTCGTGGTGACGACGGGGATCGGCATTGAGGAAAAGCTGAAAGAATTTCAGGCAACTTTTGACGACTTTAACGATATTCTCCTGAAATCGCTGGCCGACCGTCTGGCAGAGGCCTTTGCCGAACATATGCACCAACAGGTACGCCGGGAATATTGGGGCTACGCGCCGGATGAGGCCTTGAGTAATGAGGAATTGATCCGTGAGCGTTATGACGGTATCCGTCCGGCGCCGGGCTATCCGGCCTGCCCGGACCATACCACGAAACCGGCCCTGTTTGAGCTGTTGGACGGCACCAATAATGCGGGCGTCACCCTGACCGACAGCATGGCCATGTTCCCTACGGCATCGGTTTCCGGCTATTATTTCAGCCATCCGAAAAGCCAATATTTCGGCATCGGAAAAATCGCCGAAGACCAGTTGATAGATTACGCCAAACGCCGTGACATGGACATAGAGGAGGCGCGGCGCTGGCTGTCCAGCAATATTATGTAGATTTTCTTGGAAATAGAACTTAAAATAATCTGACTTTTTAAGCCATTGGGGGAATGATGAAAATTTTCTTGAAATTATTGGTTTTTACGACGATGTTTCTGGCGGCTTGCACGCCGGGTAAACCAGTTAGCAATATTCCAGCGGCTGTTGAGATAAATATTGAACAGTTAAGTTTCGAAGAGTTGCAAGAAATGGCATCTCTGGGTCATTCTGATGCGCAGTTACAGCTTGGTAAAATTTATGATCAAAAACGACAATATGGGATAGCACTAAAATGGTATCAGAGGGCTGCGGAGCAGGATAATATTATGGCTCTTGAAATATTGGCGTCAAGGTATTTTCTTGGTTCTGGAGTTCCGAAAGATGTTGATAAATTTCTTGCCTATAGAACCCGTAGCTTACCGTTAAAACTACAGCGTATTAAAAATGGTGATATGACGTTCCTTCCAAGTGTTATCAATTCCTATAATCTGGGAATATTTATTCCGGAAGAATATAAGGAATGGCCCGACTGGCTCACAAAAATTATGGAAAAAGATCGCCCCTATGAATTGGGGTTGATTTATCTCAGGGGCAAAATATTTGAATTTGATATTGAAAAGGTAATTTACTGGTATGCAGTGGCTGGAGAACGGGGTAACCAGGCCGCTCAATTTAATCTTGCCAATATATATTCTACCGGAGATAAAGTTACCAAGGATATCCAGAAGGCAATATACTGGTATCAGAAAGCCGCAGATTTGGGCCATGCCGGAGCCCAGTATAAACTGGCCCATATTTATGCTAGGGGAGAATATACCACAAAGGATTATGAAGCGGCCTTTAATTTATTAATGAAGGCAGCTGAGAAAAACTATACACCTGCACAGACCGATATTGGTTGGTATTATATGAAGGGTTATGGTGTCGAAATTGATTATCAGAAAGCTCTGAAGTGGTCGCTGAAAGCGGCAAAAAAAGGTAATCGTTACGCACAAAATAATTTAGGTGTGATTTATGCCAATAAATTACCAGTGAAGGATTATGCGGAGGCCCAAAAATGGTATTTAAAAGCGGCAATAAAAGGAAATGACAAAGCCCAAACGTCTATGGGTTGGCTTAATCGAAATGGATTAGGGATGCCGGTTAATTATAAAGAGGCCCTTAAATGGTACCGGAAGGCGGCGAAACAGAATAATGCACATGCTCAGTTCAGAATTGCGCATATGTATGCTAAAGGGCTGGGTGTGGAGGTTGACGATAAGGAGGCTTTCAAATGGGTCACATTGTCTGCCGAACAGGGCTATACTCAGGCCCAAACAATGCTCGGTATTATGTACGGCAAAGGCATAGGTGTCGAAAGAGATTTGAAAATGTCTCGGTCATGGATACGTAAGGCTGCGGTGAAAGGCGATTTTAATGCCCGGGGATTGTTAAATTCGATAATCAACGATAATTCCAGGCTGAAAGCGGCGGAATGGTATCTTAAGGGACTTGAATATTATGAAGGCGACAAAGTGGGACAGGATTACCGGCTAGCGGAAAAATGGTTTTTGAAAGCAGCCGAGGCGGGTGAAAAGGAAGCGGCTTTGAGATTAAATCGTATGTATTTGACTGGCCTGATTGAGCCACAGGACAAAAAACAGGCCATAAAGTGGTATCGGGTGGTGGCGGAAAAAGACGATATTAAGTCACAAATATTTCTGGCAAAAACTTACCTTAACGGCAATGGCGTGGACAAAAATTTGGTATTAGCTGTGAAATGGTATTCCAGGGCTGCGGAACAGGGTGATACGATGTCTCAATATATTTTAGGTGAAATTGCGCTTGGGATATATGGCGGGCATAAAGATGTAATAGAAGCTTTAAAATGGTTTAAGATTTTTTGGAAAAGTGGCAATAAAAAATCTGGCGACCATATTGAAAAATTAATATCATCCATGACCAGAGATCAAATTGCGGAAGCTTACCGAAGAAAAGATGCTTGGTTAAAGAAGTATGCGATTTATGATGATTAAGTGAAGTGAAGTGAAGTGAAGGGCTTCTGTTGCTAGGTGCCCTTCGGACCCCGCGTAACTAACCTATTAGGCAGCTACAGCAAATGCTTCGTTATTATCGTTTGCATCTACAAATTTTGACCCGTCACAGCGGAATCATGCTGAGCAAAAGTTATATCTTTATTACGCACGTCGATCCTATTTCGCCCCCTCGTCACCAGTCTTATGGGAGATTGGTGGAGGCGCCGGGTACCGCCCCCGGGTCCGCAACGTCTATTCCATACATCATTTTATTGCCATAGTCGGTTACCCGACACCCTATATATAGGGGATAGTGATTAAGAATTGAATAGCTTAGATAAAATATTTATATAAAGTGTGATATATCGTAAATTATCAGCATAACGGAAGCCTATGAAACAATATCTGGATTTAATGCGCCATGTGAGGGATCAAGGGGCGGTCAAGGGGGACCGGACCGGGACCGGGACGGTGAGTGTCTTCGGGTATCAGATGCGCTTTGACTTAAGCGCGGGCTTTCCTATGGTCACCACCAAGAAATTACACCTGAAATCCATCATTCATGAGCTGCTCTGGTTTTTGACCGGGGATACCAATATCCGCTATTTGCAGGAAAACGGCGTGCGTATCTGGGATGAATGGGCCGATGAAAATGGGGGTCTTGGCCCGGTGTACGGCCATCAATGGCGGTCATGGCCGCTGCCAAACGGGGAAACGGTGGATCAGATCACCAATCTGGTGCAGATGATTAAAAACAACCCCGACAGCCGCCGCCTGATTGTCAGCGCGTGGAATGTGGCCGATGTGGATCATATGGCCCTGCCGCCGTGCCATTGTCTGTTCCAGTTTTATGTGGCCGAGGGCAAGTTAAGCTGTCAGCTTTATCAGAGGAGTGCAGATATTTTCCTCGGTGTGCCGTTTAATATCGCCTCCTATGCCTTGCTGACCATGATGCTGGCGCAGGTATGCGGCCTTAAAGTCGGGGACTTTATTCACACCTTCGGCGATGCCCATCTCTATAGCAATCACATGGAGCAGGTGGATTTGCAATTAAGCCGCACGCCATTGCCGCTACCGATCATGAAAATCAATCCGGATATTGGCGATATTTTCGCTTTTACTTTTGATGATTTTGACCTTGTGGGCTATGACAGCCATCCCCATATTGCGGCAAAGGTTGCGGTGTGATGGTAAAATTATCCCTGATCGTGGCGGTGGCCGAAAATGGCGTGATCGGCAATAAAAACGGCCTGCCGTGGAAAATATCCTCTGACCTGAAATATTTTAAAGAAAAAACCATGGGCAAGCCCATCATCATGGGCCGGAAAACTTTTCAGTCCATTGGCCGCCCCCTGCCGGGTCGGGTTAATATCGTCATCACCCGGGATAGCAGCTTTGTGCCTGAGGGCGTGATCACCGCCCATACCCTTGAGATGGCCCTTGACGTGGGCAAGAATATGGCGCTGGTCAAGGGCGTGGATGAGGTCATGGTCATTGGCGGCGCACAGATTTACGAACTTACTCTGCCGGATGCGGACCGCCTCTATCTGACCCGTGTTCATGGGGATATTGAAGGCGATACCTTCTTTCCGACCCTCAAATCCGATGACTGGCTGGAGGCCGCCATCGAAAGGCATGCCGCCGGGGATAAGGACAGCCATGACTACAGCCTGATTGTACTGGACAGGGTTTAGGTTACTCTAGAATATTTTAATCAATTAGTAATCACCTTACTTTATAACATTCTAATTAACTGATTAAGAGTGGCTTTTAATAGGTCAGTAATATTGAACGAATATGCTGGCACGTGGACATAAAAAAAAGGGTAAAATGAATGTTCAAAATTAATAAAATAATGAATGGCAGGGCGGGAAAAAATAATGGGGGGGATGTAAGGTCCATTCTGGATGCCTTAAATAAATCGCAGGCCGTAATATCATTTGATATGGATGGCATGATCCTTGATGCCAATGACAATTTCCTTACAACTGTGGGCTATAGTCTGGCCGAAGTCAAAGGTAAACATCACAGCATGCTTGTGGAGCCAGAGTATAAGAAATCGCAGGAATACAAAGAATTCTGGCAGTCTCTTCGGGCCGGTGAATATCAGGCAGCACAATATAAACGCATTGGTAAGGACGGCAAAGAGGTTTGGCTCCGCGCCACATATAACCCGGTATTAGGGTCGGATGGCCGTGTTGTTAAAGTCGTGAAATATGCGACGGAGATTACGGCGCATATAATGCAGAATGCGGATTACGCCGGGCAAGTGGTCGCGATTGGCAAGGCCCAGGCGGTCATATCATTTGATCTGGACGGCATGGTTCTTGATGCCAATGATAATTTTCTTGAGGCGGTCGGCTATAGCATTGCCGAAATCAAAGGCAAACATCACAGCATGTTTGTGGAGCCAGAGTATAAGCAGTCGCAGGATTATAAACAATTCTGGCAGTCTCTCCATGCCGGTGAATATCAGGCAGCGCAATATAAACGCATTGGCAAGGGCGGCAAAGAGGTCTGGCTTCAGGCGTCCTATAATCCCATTCTGGACCCGAACGGCAAGGTGTTTAAAATTGTGAAATACGCCACTGATATTACGGCGCAAAAAATACAGAATGCGGATTATATTGGACAGATAGAGGCCATAAGCAAGGCTCAGGCGGTGATATCATTTGATCTGGATGGCATGATTCTTGATGCCAATGACAATTTTCTTGAAACTTTGGGCTATAATCTGACTGAGGTCAAAGGCAAGCATCACAGAATGTTTGTAGAGCCAGAGTATGGCCAATCACAGGAGTATAAACAATTCTGGCAGTCTCTCCGTGCCGGAGAATATCAGGCAGCGCAATATAAACGCCTTGGTAAGGGCGGCAAAGAAGTTTGGCTTCAGGCTTCTTATAATCCGATTTTGGGGCCGGACGGCAAAGTTTTCAAGGTGGTAAAATATGCTACCGATATTACGAAGCGGGTAACAACCAGACTTGAGACCGAGCGGGTTGGCAAGCTGGTGGATAAAAATCTGGACAAGATATTGCGGGCTGTCGGGGATGCTAACACGAAATCCGCAACGGCATCTGATGCTTCCAATGAAACATTGGAAACGGTTCAGGCCGTGGCCCTTGCCACGGAAGAGTTTCAGGTGGCTTCCAATGAAATCGCACGCAGTATGGAAACGTCACGCTCTGAGGTGGAGCGGGCCATGAGTGAAACCATTAATGCAGATAATTCTACCCAGAAACTTTCAAATGCGGCGATGGAAATGAATAAAATTGTCGTGGTCATACAGGAAATTGCCAGCCAGATTAATTTGCTGGCCTTGAATGCAACGATAGAATCGGCGCGCGCAGGGGATGCCGGCAAAGGTTTTGCCGTTGTCGCGTCAGAAGTCAAAGCACTTGCCAATCAGGTGGGTGATGCAACGACACAAATCAATTCGGAAATCACCAATATGCAGGATATTTCAACGGATGTGGTTAAGCGGCTAAGCGGGATCAAAAGTGCTGTGGAAATGGTTGAATCAAGCGTTACTACAGTGGCCAGTGCGGTGGAGGAACAGGCGGTGACCACACAAAGTATCACCTCTAATATGCAGGCGGCCTCCGTTGCGGTTGGGAATATCAATACAAATCTCGGGTCTATTTCAGAAGCGATTAATAGCGCGAATGAACATGCCGAGGAAGGTACTGAACTATACCGCAGCCTAAATATGTGAAGATTATAGCCTCGTAATTCTAAGGCCTGATATCGCGAATTTCATCCAGATTACCTTGATATTCCTTTTAATGGTCCACTTGCGGATTCCCGGATGATCAATTTATAATCAAGTATATTGTTCTTTTCAGCTTCGCTGTCCGGATACATCAGGAACTCGGCGGCCTTTTCGGCCATTGCCATGATGGGTTGACGGATTGTGGTCAGTTCCGGCCATATGGAGGAGGCCAGCGGTACATCATCGAAGCCCACCACCGAGAGATCATCAGGCACGATCAGGCCATGCTTCTGGGCCATTGAGATTGTGGCGGCGGCCATGTCGTCATTGCTGGCAAAAATGGCTGTGGGCCGCTCGGCAAGGCTTAACAAGTCTTCTGCGCATTTGGCTCCTGATTTATAGGAGAAATAGCCCTGCTGAATATAATTTTGGGGCAAAGGGATGTCATGCTTTTTCAGGGCCGCCCGCATGCCGTTATAGCGCAGGTCACTGGCCCCGTGGCCCGGGTGTCCTTTAATGAAACCAATTTTTCGATGGCCCAGTTCAATCAGATACTCAGTCATTTCAAAAGCCGCCCGGTGATCATCCATCGTGACGAAAGGTGAGCAGTCCGGTTGGGTCTGGGGCGCGATGCGTACGATGGGGATATTGGCTTCTGTGAGGGCAGAGATGATTTCCGGCGCGTCACAAAGAGGGGGCGGGATGATGACGCCGCTCACTTTTGAGCTATTTATCAGTTTTTTATCTATCTCATATTGGCCATCATCTTTGTGTTCAAATGCGTTGATGATCAGATGATAGCCGTTTTCAGTGCATTTATGGAGGGCTCCCATCAATATCTGGCTGAGGTAGGCCGCATTGGGATTGTCATAAATAAGACCAAGAAAGTATGAGCCAGACCCGGCAAGGCTCCTTGCCGCCACATTTGGCTGATAATTCAGATCGGCGATGGCACCCAGGATTTTACGGCGGGTGGCCTCCTTGACATTGGCCTTTTTGCTCATCACCCGGGACACGGTCATGATAGAGACACCGGCGCGGTCAGCCACATCCTGAATCGTTATATTATCTTTTTTCACCACCATGCGTTCCATCCGTCCACAAGTATAATATTGACAAGTACAGCCAACAATGTTAACGCTAACATTATATCAGAATTCTTGCTATATATGCAAGTGAAATCAATGTATCAGGATTGCAGGCCTGAGGAAAATGGATAGTAATATTTAAGATGAAGGCATTGGATATTGTCATATTTGGCGGGTCGGGGGACTTGTCGTTGCGTAAATTAATGCCGGCGCTGTATTTTCTGTATGGCCGGGGGGAAATAGACGAAGGCTGCCGGATTCTTGGCCTGTCACGGGGCAAATTGGACCGGGATGCGTTTCGGGCGCAGGTTCTGGAAAAATTAAAACTTTACCTTGGCGCGGATTATGACGCGGTACAGGCAGAGGCCTTCGCCGGGTTGCTGGACTACCGCGATCTGGATATTTCCGATAACCATTCGTGGGGCAAACTAAAGCTTTACTTAAGCCCGGTTGGGAAACGTGAAATTATATATTATATGGCGGTGCCGCCGACCCTGTTTGGGGCGGTGTGTGAACGGCTAAATGATCAAGAATTAAACCCGGATAATAGTCGGTTGGTGGTGGAAAAACCATTAGGTGAAGATGTATCTAGTGCTGAAGTGGTTAACGGTATTCTTTCATCCAGTTTTAGCGAAAATCGGATATATCGCATTGATCATTATTTAGGCAAGGAAGCAATTCAAAACCTTTTGGCACTACGCTTTAGCAATCGATTGATTGGCGCGGTATGGAACAGTGATCATATTGAGAATATTCAAATCACAGTGGCGGAAAAAGTTGGTGTTGAGGGCCGGGCAGAATATCTTGATCATGCCGGAATTCTGAGAGATATGGTGCAAAATCATTTGATACAGATTTTATCCTGTTTGGTGATGGAAACCCCTCTGAGTTTGAATGCAGATGATGTTCGGGATGAAAAAGTGCGCGTGGTAAAGGCTCTTCGTCCTATTACGTCAGAAAATATTTCCCAATATCTGGTTCGGGCGCAATATGGGCCGGGTAATGACATGCCTGGTTATCAGGCGGAATTGGCGAATTCTTCTGCTGATACGGATGGTAGCGGAGAGACCTTTGTTGCGATCAAGGTCATGGTAGATAATGATCGATGGCATGGGGTTCCCTTTTATCTGCGGACAGGCAAAAGACTGAAATCGCGTTTTGCTCAAATTATCATTCAATTCAAGCCAACACCTCGGAATATTTTTAATGCACCACAAAACAACAGGATAATAATAAATCTACAACCTGATACGGCAATCAGTCTGGATTTGTTTATGAAGAAAATGTCCGGGGATGACCAAGGCCTTTCGCATAGTCGTCATGGTTCGGATTTGAGTATGGGAGATGATCGGCGTATTCCCGATGCCTATGAAAAACTTCTGGGTGATGTGATTGCCGGGGACCAGTCCTATTTTGTGCGTCACGATGAAATCATCGCGTCATGGAAATGGATTGATGGTATTCGCAAGGCATGGGACGGGGCCGCGCTTGAAATGCATGAATATGCGGCGGGGTCCATGGGGCCGGATGCCAGCGATGATCTGCTCGCCATTGCGGGCCATAAATGGTTTGAGGAATAAGCTATGAACCAGATTGCAGAATATAAATTTGACAATCGTGAGGCGTTGTTTCAACAGCTGTTCGGCGATGTGATGGCCGGATTATCCACGGCGGCGGCGGAGAGGTCGCAAGCGTCCATGCTCCTGTCCGGCGGCACCTCGCCCGGTGCGCTTTACCGGATGATGTCCAAAGCGGCGCTGGATTGGGACAAGGTCTGGTTCGGGTTAAGTGACGAGCGTTGGGTGGCCCCCGATCATGCCGACAGCAATGAAAAGCTGGTGCGGGAAACGCTATTGACGAATAAGGCGGCTCAGGCCAATTTTATTGGCATCAAATCACCCGGTGATGATGTGGCCAAAGGGCAAGCTGTGTCCCATGAACAGCTTTTAAAACTTCCCCGGCCCTTTGATATCACCTTGCTGGGTATGGGGCTTGATGGCCATACGGCGTCCCTGTTTCCAGATTCTGAGGATATTACGGCGGCCTTGAGTGAAGATCAGATGTTGTGCCAACCCATCCGGCGCGGCGCGGGGGAGGTTCCCCGCATGAGCATGACATTGAACGCCTTGCTTTGCTCCCGTGAAATAAAACTGCTGATCTTCGGCGCGGAAAAATGGCAGGTTTATGCAGAGGCTCTGGCCCGGAAATCGAACCATCAGCCTGTCAGCCATATATTGCATCAACGAAACGTCCCGGTTTCACTCTATTGGGCGCCTTAGGAAAGTAAAGATGAATTCTGCCGTTAAAAAAATCACAGACCGGATAATCGCCCGCAGTCAGCATAGCCGGGCGGCGTACCTTGGTAAAATCAAGGCCGCAAAGGGGTCGGGTCCCCGGCGCGGCCAATTGGCCTGCGGTAATCTGGCCCATGCCTTTGCCGCCTGCGGGACGGAAGACAAGAACGACCTTGGCACAGATATTAAACCAAATTACGCCATTGTTTCGGCCTATAATGATATGCTGTCCGCCCATCAGCCGTTTCAGGATTTCCCGGAAATTATTAAGGATGAGGCCCGCAAGCAGGACGCCGTTGTCCAATTCGCGGGCGGCGTTCCGGCCATGTGTGACGGGGTGACACAGGGGCGGGCCGGTATGGAACTTAGCCTGTTCAGCCGGGATGTGATCGCCATGTCAACGGCCATCGCCCTCAGCCATGATATGTTTGACGGGGCCTTTTATCTGGGCGTGTGTGACAAGATCGTGCCCGGTTTGCTGATTGGAGCGTTGTCTTTCGGCCATCTGCCGGGCATATTTATGCCAGCCGGTCCCATGACATCGGGCCTGCCCAACGGTGAAAAGGCCCGTGTGCGACAATTATATGCCGAGGGCAAGATCGGGCGGGATGAATTGCTCGTCGCAGAAAGCCAGTCTTATCACGGCCCCGGCACCTGCACCTTTTTTGGCACCGCTAATTCCAATCAGATGTTGATGGAAATCATGGGGCTGCATCTGCCGGGCAGCAGCTTTGTCAATCCGGGGACAGAGATGCGCACCGCCATGACCCGCGCCGCCACGCGCCAAATGAAAGCAGCCCCCATTCTGGCCGATATCATTGATGAAAAGGCGCTGGTCAACGGCATGGTCGGGTTGCTGGCCACGGGCGGTTCAACCAACCATACCCAGCCTCTGATTGCCATTGGTCAT
>UOED01000018.1_pt1 | contig 11190 bp, 7 predicted proteins | sample 1990161 | NCBI WGS metagenome assembly UOED01 (sample SAMEA4728526, study PRJEB27164) | hydrothermal vent metagenome | biome: marine basaltic hydrothermal vent biome; feature: marine hydrothermal vent; material: mineral | place: Pacific Ocean | collected 2011-06-14/2011-07-23 | depth 1741 m | reverse complement strand
CCCGCTTAGCCCCGGTGAGCTGGCAAAATGCGCCGAAGAAATCATAGATGCCGGAGCCAGCATCATTCACCTGCATGTGCGGGATGAACAGGGGGTGCATTCCCTGAATGTGGACCGTTACCGGGCTGCCATTGCCGCCATTCGGGATGCGGTTGGGGACAAGATCATCATACAGGCCACGTCCGAGGCCGTGGGCCGTTATTCCCGGCAGGAACAGGTGGCCATGGTCCGGGAATTAAAGCCCGAAGCCGTCTCCCTCGCCCTGCGCGAGCTATGCCCCGGTGAGGATGAGGTCGGTGAAATGGCCGATTTTGCCAAATGGATGACGCAGGAGAATATTTTCCCGCAATATATCCTCTATGATGAAACGGATTATCAGCACTTTGACGATTACCGCAGGCGCGGGATTTTTGATAATGATCGCCCTTTCACGCTTTTTGTGCTGGGCAGTTACCGGAATGACACGCCGGAAAAAGATGTGGCGCAGTTAAAACAACGCACCCGGCAGGCGGCTTTCCCGTGGGCGGTTTGCGGCTTTGGAATTAATGAAGCGGATGCCGTTATTCATGCCGCGCAAAATGGCGGCCATATCCGGGTTGGTTTTGAAAATAATATCTGGCGCAAGGAAGGTGAACCGCTTCTTAATAACGCCGAGATGATCAAATTCTGCGCGGATACAGCCACCGCAGAAAACCGGCCCATTGCCACAGCAGGCGACATCAGAAATCTGTTTTCATAAAAAAAGGACTGACCGGAATAACCCAGTCAGCCCTCATTCCCTCATACTTAAAGGGTTAGTTTGGCAGAATAGTTTTAGAAGGTGAAGGTACCTTTAAGATACCATGATCCCCCTTCATAGTTAGCCGCAGACCGGCGTGGGTATTGCAAGCCAACACCAATACGGTTTGGTTGTGGGTTTCCATTCGCATCAAGCAAACCAATTCTATCAACGAAACTATCAAACACGTTAACCGCACCGGCGGCAAGTTTGAAGTTTTCTGTGACCTGATAAGCCAGCTCTACATCAAAATAGACCGTTGCGCCAATTTGCGCACTACCCGTTGCGATCGTTCCACGTTCGTCATAATGGGTGCCATAGAAATTGGCCCGCGCCATGAAGTTCCACTTTTCACCAAAGAAGGTGTTGGCCGTGGCCACAAAACGTGTGCTTGGATAGTTATTTTCAATATCTTCGATGGTCGCATCGTTCACAACGTCTTTGTTTTTACTTGTGGCCTTAAAGTCATTGTAATTGAAGGCGAAGGTGAAATCAGTATTGGTCTCTGAATTACCCCAATCGAAATTTGATGCCAAAACAACATCAACCCCTTGAGATACCGTATCCAATGCATTGGTATAGTAGGAAATTGATACGCCTGGAGATGGGGCCAGGTTACCAATCCGGTAAATCCGGTCATTCACTTCAATACGGTAGAAGTCAACCGTCAGCGTTGTACTCTCACCAAAACTGCTAGAGAAACCAACACTATAGTTAACAGATTTTTCTTCCGTCAGTGGCTTCGCACCATTGACTATGGCAACAGGATTATTAGGGGCTATCAGGCCTTCTTCAACCTGCCCGCCGCCGGGGCCATCAAATGTTGTGATGGTTGATGTAATATTGGACTGACCCGGTGTTGGCGCATGGAAGCCTGATGAAATGGCCCCGCGAAGTGTCAAGGCATCGGAAACCGTATAACGGGCGGCCAACTTGCCATTGATAGTGCCACCAAAATCGGAGAAGTTTTCATAACGACCCGCATATTGCAACATAAAGGCATCACTGATGTCTTGTTCAATATCCACATAAACCGCATAGTTGTTACGGGAAAATGACCCGTCCTGATTAATGCCGGCAAAGCCACTGGACCCGCCGCCAAAACCGCTGGTACCATCGTCAGATCTGGAATTTACTTCCCCAACCTTGGTTGAGAAGGTTTCTTCACGCCATTCACCACCAAAGGCCAGGTTGAGAGTGTCAGAAAGCGGATAGGAGAAATCAGCATTCAGATTGATTTCTTTCTGCTCGTAACCACCCACATCGAAATCTCTTTGTGGTTGACCATTAACCGGGGGCAAAGCGCCGTTAAGAGTGTTGTTGAGGAAATAATCCAGTGAGTTTTTACCATATCCAACACTGAAATCATACGTCATTTCATTGTCAAAGGCACCCTTCACACCACCAACAAGACTGATGTCTGTCTGGGCACCATCAAGGAACGGGGTAAAGCCCGCTGGCAAAAAGCCCGGGTCCACACCAAAATTATCTTTCTGGGCGACAATTGTTGAATGATTTTCGTTCCGCCAGAAAAAACGGTATCTGCCGTCTGTTTCTGCATAGTTACCGTGAAAATAAACCTCGGCATTTTCACTCACTTCAACACCGGAATTAACGAAAAAACGCGCTCCGGATGTTTGAGGACGACCCCATGTCTGAACCAACGGCGCATCACCAAACGGGCTGTCTGCACCAACACCCTGTACGCCGGCATCAATAAGAGCCTGAGCACCCGGGCGTTGAATGCCCCGAGACAGGGCCTGGTTGTCAACATATTCGGCACTGATATTGACAAAACTGGTCTCGTTACCAAAACCAGCATTGGCGGCAATTCTATAGCTTTCTTCGCCTCGATAGAAATTACCATATTGGGCCACAACTGATCCGCCTTCGGATGCGTCTTTCATTTCAAAGTTGATCACGCCGGCAATGGCATCAGACCCATACTGGGCAGCGGCACCGTCACGCAATACTTCAACGCGCTTCAGGGCAATACCCGGAATCATGCCAATATCAACACCCTGGGCGCCGTTACCAGCCGCCGGAGCGAAGAATTGCACCAGAGCAGAACGGTGACGGCGTTTGCCGTTCACCAGAATCAATGTCTGGTCAGGGGCCATACCACGCATGGAGGTCGGACGCACAAAAGCACTACCGTCACCGGTGGCGGGTGTCGCGGTAAAGGATGGCACCAAAGATTTCAGGCTGTCGGTAATATCTGCGTTATTGCCGCCCGCATTAAACTGCTCAGCGGTAATCACATCAATCGGTACAGGTGAATCGGTGGCGGAACGTGGCTTGTTACTTCTGGACCCAAGTGTTACCACTTCTTCCATTACAACGTCATCTTCTGCGGCCATGACGGGCGTTATTGCCATCGCCATTAACGCTGTGGAACACAGGGCGGTTGTCGCCATGATCTTTCCCAGCGGATTTGTAAATATATTGTTATGAGACATTCATTTCTCCCTTCGTGAGGTGTAAAGTCAAATTTTCTATTATTAATAAAAAGGTACCATCCAAGAAAATGGACACTTTCCGATAAAGACGACGGGGATGGGGGAATGTGGAAGAAATAATTAATAAATAATAAATAAATGTTACAATCTTCCAATATTGCCCTTGTTATCTGACGGACCCCGAAAGCCCTCCTGATATTTTTTATTTGTTTTTTCCACTTTTTTAATGTTTATTCGTCTTAATCTTTTGATGAGGGAAGTATGAACGGAAAACAAAGACTCAGATTAGTTAAAGGCAAAAATGACGAATTGTCCCCTGTGGATGATAAATCAAGCCAAGAATATACGGCGAATGGTGATTATCATGCCGAGATCACCGCATTGTATGAAGACTATAATGAGACACTTGTACGTTACCTTGCCATAAGACTGCGCAACAGACAGGATGCCGTTGAAGTTGCGCAGGAGGCTTATATTCGTCTGATCCGGCGGGAAAACCTGAAAGATATTGATTGCTTTCAGTCATTTCTGTTCAGGACAGCAACGAATATATCCATAGACTTGCAGCGGCAACGGGCGCGTCAGGCCAAGAATTTCGCCAGCAGCAGGTTTCTGCTCGGCGATATTGACGAAATTACGCCGGAACGTACTTTAAACGCCCGGCAGAAAATTTCCGCACTGAAGGAAGTGCTGGAGGATTTGCCGCCTAAATGCCGCGAAGCATTTATGTTGTATAAGTTTAATAATTTGGAACATGCGGAAATAGCCGAAAAAATGGGCCTTTCCGTAAGTTCGGTCAGGAAATACATTGCACGGGGACTTACCTTTTGCATACATGAAATGAATAAATAGATTTAGCATTAAAGATACAGATTAATAAAATGACAAACAAAAAAAACATAAAACTGGCAGATGACCATGCAAGCGAAGCCGCCACATGGTTTATAAAACTTCGTGATGATGACCTGCCGGAATCAGAATATCTGGCCTGGCAAGAATGGCTTGCCCAGAGCGACCTCAATGCCGCCGCCTTTGCCAATGCGGAACGATGTTGGGAAGAGCTGGATAACATCCAGAACCCGCCCTGGCCTGGAAAACATAACCGTACAACTAATCTTATACGCCGTTTTATGCCCATTGCCGCTGCTATTCTGGTTGCCCTGTCCATTGGGTTTGTCGTTCAGAAGAATATTTCGGCGCCCAAGGCAACAACAACATACCAGACAGCGCGGGCCGAACATAAAAACATCCAGCTTGAGGATGGATCCGAAATTACCCTCGGGGCACGGTCCATCGTCAATGTAAATTATACGGTCCAACAACGTAATGTCACATTGGTTCGTGGTGAGGCCGTTTTCAGCGTTGCCAAAAACAAGGTCCGGCCTTTTGTGGTACAGGTCGGCAAGGGAACCGTAACGGCCATTGGTACAAAGTTTAATATCCATTCAACCAATCAGGATGTAACCGTAACCGTGCTGGAAGGCATTGTTGAGGTCAACCCTATGCGTACCAATGAGAATATATCATCCGCCGCCCTGCCGAGAGTTTCTGCGGGCAAGGCCGTATCCTACTATTATGATGGCCGTATCTCGGAAGTGAAACCAACCAACGTGGACGCCGCAACCTCATGGGAAAAAGGCCTTTTGGTACGGGTCAATACGCCGCTGTCCAGCGTGATCGCGGATGTGAACAGATATTCCTCCCGCGAGATCATCATTGGTGATCCCTCTCTTAACCATATCAGCTTTACCGGTACGGTATTGAATGACGGAATTGATAATTGGTTGCGCGGGTTGTCCGTTGCCTATCCTATAAAAGTTCTCGACAGTGGGCATGATGCTATATTACTATTAAAAAAAGAGAAATAGTATCAGGCACTACGCACCAATAGCCTGAATAACGAGACGGTTTTCAAAAACCGCAAACTGTGAGGAATGCATGTCAGCCAGTCGCCCGCGTCTGTCAGGGGTTAGGCAACATATGGTTTTTTGGACCGTATGCGGTGGTGTGCTGATGCCCTTCTTTCCGGTAAATTCTTATGCTCTGGATTCGTCCCGACTGGTTCAAAGTCAATCCAGAACCGTTACTTTTTCCATCGAATCCCGGCCTTTGCGCGCCGCCTTGCTTGAATTCTCCAAACAATCAGGCATTCAGCTCATTTATGTTGCCCAAAAAGAGCCCTTGCAAAATATCCCGGCCTTGAAGGGAAAATACACCATCCGGCAGGCGCTGAGGTTATTGCTCCGCAACACGGGTTTCGAATATGAATTTTCCGAAGAAAACACGGTCACCATTCGGGCAAAGAATGAAAAAACAGGTGCGGCACCAAAGGAAAATACGAATGCTTTATCCACCCGAACAACCACAATAGCAGATAACAACCCGGCCTCCGACCTTGAGGAAATCATCTCCATCGGCAGCCGGGCAAAAGGCCGGACTGCCGTAAAAACCCCCGTCCCAGTCGACACCATCAGCGCCCGCAGCATGATGGCCACCGGTGAGACGGAAACAGGCCGCATCCTCCAATCTCTGGCCCCCAGTTTTAATTTTTCAAGCTCCAGCATTTCCGATGGTACTGACGCTGTAAAACCGGCGACCTTGCGCGGCCTTGGCCCCGATCAGACCCTTGTCCTGATCAACGGCAAACGCCGCCATACCAGTGCGCTGGTACATGTTAATACCTCTGTGGGTCGCGGGGCGACCGGGGTTGATATGAACGCCATTCCACCCGGCGCGATCAAACGTATTGAAGTCTTGCGCGATGGAGCATCTGCCCAATATGGCTCCGATGCCATCGCGGGCGTCATCAATATCATCCTGAAAGACCAGAATAACGGCGGTGATATATCCAGCTCTTACGGACAAACCTATAACGGGGACGGTGAAACATTTGTCGTCAACGCCAGTTATGGCATAAAATTAATGACCCGGGGCCATCTTACGTTATCGGGGGAATTTCGAGATAAAAAAAATACCAACCGGGCAGGTCTTACCGGCTGCCTTCAATTTGAAACCGGCGGGCAGGCACCCTGCGCCAAGGGCAATGTTGCCATTGACCCCCGTGAGGCCACTTTTGAGCGTAAAAACTTCCGCATCGGCGATTCCGATTCCCGGCAAAAAGCGCTGGTCATGAATCTGGCCCTGCCTTTTGGCGACAACAGTGAATTTTATATGTTTGGCACCTATTCGGGCCGGGACAACCAGTCCGCCGGATTTTACCGCCGGGCCAATGATGTCCGACGCACGGTTATTGAACTCTATCCTAATGGCTTCCTGCCCCTGATCAATTCTAAAATAACGGATCATTCCATTCTGGCCGGGGTGAAATGGGACATGGGACGGGGGTGGACGCTGGACGCCAGCGCCACCACTGGCGGCAACAGCTTTCAATTCCTGATTGCCAATTCCCTCAATGCCTCATTTGGAGCTGACAGCCCGACATCGGCCAATGCAGGCACCCTGAAAATCAATCAGACAACGGTAAATATTGACCTGTCCAAGGCTTATGAAAAGGCCAATATTGCCTTTGGCACGGAATGGCGCCATGAGAATTATCGGATAATCGCCGGAGAGCCGGTTTCCTATGAGAATGGCGGTCAGCTCAACCGCAATTGCCCCGGCTGTGATATAAACCCCATTCCCTATGCGCCGGGCTTTCAGGTCTTCCGGGGCTTTTCCCCTGATAATGCCGTTAATGAGGGCCGTAATAATCTGGCTATATATACGGATGTGGAATTGGAAGTTCTTAATAGCCTGTTACTGAATGTCGCCGCCCGCTTTGAAGATTACAGTGATTTTGGCAGCCGTATAAATGCCAAATTTGCCGCCCGCTATCAGATTTCACCGATCTTTGCCCTGCGGGGGTCAATAAGTTCCGGTTTCCGCGCTCCCTCCATGCAACAGAAATTCTTTAACAGCACCAGCACCCAGTTTGTCGAAGTGAACGATCAGTCTGTAGCTCAGGAAAGAGGAACTTTTCGCAATGACAGCACGGTAGCCCGCACGCTTGGCATTCCGGAATTAAGAAAAGAAACCGCCATTAATTACAGTTTCGGTTTTGTGGCTACCCTGACCGATAACCTGACCATGACTACGGATTATTACCGGATTGACATCAATGACCGGATCGCCATTTCCGGCAGCATCCCTATTCAGGATGATTTCCCGCTGGTCACGGCGGCAACAGGAGCAACAGACGGGCAGTTTTTTACTAATATGGCCGATACCAAAACACAGGGCGTTGATTTTGTTCTGAATTATAACGTCCCCATGAAGTCGGGACGTCGGCTTATGCTGTCTCTGGCCGCCAATAAGACCGAAACCAGGATCAAGAGCGGTTCCATCGCCTCGCCTCTGCACGGCGTTGATGGCCTTGTTCTGTTCAGTCCCCAGGACCGGTCGATCATTGAGGAATGGCAACCCTCCTCACGGATAAATTTCACTCTGGATTACGGCTATAAACACTGGTCCCTTGTCTTGCGCAATAATTTCTATGGCAGTTATGTGGTGTGTGAAGGGTCCTGCGATACGGCCTCAGGCCCAAGGCAGAATATACAGAAATTCGGCTCCAAATTGCTCACCGACCTGCAATTGTCATATTTCTTTGACAAATCCCGGATAAGGTTAATGCTTGGCGCCAATAACCTGTTCAATATTTTTCCGGATATGAACAAAATTGGTCAGTCCCGAGCCGGATCAATTGACGGTATTGTATCCTCGCCGGGGGTCTTTACCTATTCCCGCCGTTCGGCCCCCTTTGGCCACAACGGCGGATATTATTATCTGCGTGTTGTTAAAAGTTTTTGACCCTACATCAAAATTCCATATTTATAAAACCGTTTAAATAGGTCATATGTGCCTGCTCTAGAGTATCCGTGGATGATAATCAATGCAGGTTGGTTAACGTATTAACAAATTCCGGGACTATTTCCGTTGCACGGCCATAATGCCCCTCATCAAAGACGTCTTTGCCAGCGGTTGGCTCCATATTAAGCTCCACGGTTTTCGCCCCGAAAGCACGAGCAGTTTGAACAAATCCGGCGGCGGGATATACGCTACCTGATGTCCCAATTGATACAAACAGGTCGCATTCCCTCAGCATAATACCAATTGCTTCCAAATAAAATGGCACTTCACCAAACCAGACAATATGGGGCCGCAACTCTCCAGGCCGCCCACAGGACGGACATTTGGTTTTCCGCCCGAGATCGTCCGTCCATGGGCAGACAACGCCGCAATTTTCACAGCGGATTTTGTTTAATTCACCATGCATATGCATCAAATTTATGGCCCCGGCCCGTTCATGGAGGTCATCAACATTCTGGGTGATAATGGTGATATGGCCTGCATATTCCATCTCCATGCGGGCCAGAGCAGAATGCGCTTCATTGGGCAGAACTTTCTTAACTTGTTTTCGGCGCGCATTATAGAATTCATGGACCAGATCTGGTTTACGCAAAAAAGCTTCCGGTGTGGCCAGTTCCATAAGGTCATATTTCGCCCATAGGCCCCCTTTATCCCGAAAAGTGTCCAGTCCCGATTCCGCAGATATGCCCGCCCCCGTTAAAAACACGATATTGTTATAAAATGCCATCTTCCCTCATCGGATTTTTGCGTATATATAATGTAGCATATATTAAGGTAAAAATAATCAGCTGAGTAAAATGATAAAAATATTGTTTGTATGTTTAGGTAATATCTGTCGCTCTCCTACTGCTGAAGGCGTCTTTCGCTATAAATTGAACAAGACCGGAATTCGTGACGGTTATCTGGAAAATATTTTTATTGATTCCGCCGGAACCGGCGCCTATCATGTAGGCGGTAAGCCCGACAGCCGTTCCCGGGAAATAGCTCTGAAATACGGGGTTAATCTTGACGATCTGCGCGCCAGAAAAATCGCCCGGCAGGATTTCTTCGATTTTGACTATATTCTGGCCATGGACCGGGAAAATGTCCGTAACCTGACCACAATATGCCCCCCGGACCAGCAATATAAAATAAAGCTTTTCATGGAATATGCCGAAAAATGTCCCGGAATTACCGAAGTTCCAGACCCCTATAGCAGCGGCGTGGATGAGTTTGAGCGGGTTTATGACATCATTGACCGGGGCTGTAGCGGATTTTTAAAATATCTTTATATGCATGATCATCTATAAAGATATACGAATATTTCCGGAAAGACTTGAATTTTCCCCCCACCCTGCCAATATATGCATCAAATGTCACTCTCTGAAAAAGGATGAATATTAATGGTTGAAGACTATAAAACACGTTACGGATCGGATGCGCGTACTCAAACAACGGCAGACGTAGACGAAGGCCTGAGGGCCTATATGCTGACCGTATATAACTACATGGCGTCTGCACTTGCCCTGACCGGGCTCATGGCTTATGTCACAGCCAACGTACCTGCGCTATATTCTTTGCTCTATACCTTTGGTACCGCCCCGGACGGCTCCGTTGTTCTTACCGGGCAGACCATGCTTGGCCTGATTGTCATGTTTGCGCCGCTGGCTCTAGTATTTTTCCTGAGCTTTCGCATCAACAATATGCAGGCCTCGACAGCTCAGATGACATTCTGGATTTATGCCGGGCTTGTGGGCATGTCTATCGCCTCTATACTTTTCATCTATACCGGGACCAGTATTGCCAAAACATTTTTCGTAACCGCCGCCGCCTTTGGCAGTCTCAGCCTGTATGGCTATACCACCAAACGCAATTTAACCGGTATGGGATCCTTCCTGATTATGGGATTGTTCGGCATTATCATCGCCTCAATTGTCAATATGTTCCTGCAATCCGGCATGATGGATTTCATTATTTCCGTTGGTGGCGTTCTGATTTTTGCCGGGCTTACAGCCTATGACACACAGAGAATAAAACTGATGTATTTGCAGAATGACGGCCATGAACTGGCAAAAAAGAAAGCCATAATGGGGGCCCTCAGTCTCTATCTTGATTTTCTCAATATGTTCCTGTTCCTCCTGCGTTTCATGGGCAACCGGAACTAAGCCATAGAACATTGAATTAACAAAACGGCTCCTGATCTGGGGCCGTTTTTTATTGGCTGATATTACGATAAAAAATCATAAAATCGATATTAGCCATTGCCATTGGGATATTTTAAAAGTAGTCTCCGCTCACTCACTGGCACCCGTAGCTCAGCTGGATAGAGCGCTGCCCTCCGAAGGCAGAGGTCACTGGTTCGAATCCAGTCGGGTGCACCAATCACGTACAAAACTGGGAACTCTTTCTTTTGAGGCATTTTCCGCTTTTAGAGCCATCACAAGAGCGGCCTTTGGACCAGTTACCGTAATATTCTGCTTGCCCACATCGACACGGCTCACCAGCAATTTCATATATTCTTTCCTGAATCCTTTGGGGCCGTTGTGCAACATGTCCTTGAGGGTCGTCGTAAAGCGATCAAGCTGTGCATTGCTTAAATGACGCATGGGAAGGTTAAGGTTTCCCTCTTTCAAGATGATCAAACGTGTCAGTTCATCCCGCCGGGCTTCCAGCTTATCATTGTGATCCTTAAAACCTTTGCTATCACTGACAAGACCATCTGTCAGAGCTTCAAATAATTTGGCGACCTTGTTGCCCACTTCCTTCAATTCTCTTCTGAGCAGTTTAAGGTCGTATATGGCATCCTGATTATTATCTTTAGCCCTTTTCAGAGTTTGCTTGAGAAGATGTTTCAAACGATCCTTTTGCAATATTTTATCGGCAATCACCCCCGTGACGATACCGTCAAGCTTGGCTTCGGGAATCCGGATCGGGGTATTGCAGCTACACTTGCCCTTTAGATGCCTTCCAGCACAGCTATAGTAGCGATACCGCCCGTTCTTACCCGTTGTCAGCATCAAGCGGCTATCACAGCCTGTGCAGTGGGCTATGCCAGACAGAAGTACAGAATTCAGAACCAGCCTCGGTGCAACCTTTTGCGGGCTACGT
>UOED01000036.1_pt1 | contig 11493 bp, 13 predicted proteins | sample 1990161 | NCBI WGS metagenome assembly UOED01 (sample SAMEA4728526, study PRJEB27164) | hydrothermal vent metagenome | biome: marine basaltic hydrothermal vent biome; feature: marine hydrothermal vent; material: mineral | place: Pacific Ocean | collected 2011-06-14/2011-07-23 | depth 1741 m | reverse complement strand
CATGGGCCGGGTGCCCAGCTACAGCGTTGTCGTGCCGGGTAACCTGCCGGGCAAACCCCTGCCGGACGGCACACCGGGGCCCAGTCTTTATGCGGCGGTGATCGTCAAGCGGGTTGACGCCCGCACCCGCTCCAAAACTTCTATCAATGATTTGCTGAGAGACTGATGGGCGTTGATGCGATCCAGCTTACCCGGGATTTGATCCGCTGCCCCAGCGTGACACCGCAGGATGCGGGGGCGCTGGATGTGGTGCAGGGGGCGTTGGACGGCCTTGGTTTTACCTGTTACCGCCTGCCCTTTGGCGCGGGCGCAGACAGGGTGGATAATCTCTATGCCCGCTTGGGAACCGCATCGCCCAATTTCTGTTTTGCCGGTCATACGGATGTGGTGCCGGCGGGGGAGCATAGCCACTGGCAGGATGATCCCTTTGGCGCAGAGATCCGGGACGGCGCCATATTTGGGCGCGGGGCATCGGATATGAAGGGGGCCATTGCCGCCTTTGTGGCCGCAACATCTGAATTTATTGGTGGCGCGGCGGATTTCACAGGTTCCATCAGCTTTCTGATCACCGGAGACGAGGAAGGCCCGGCGGTCAACGGCACCCTAAAGATGCTGGACTGGCTCACGGAAAAGGGTGAAATTCTGGACTATTGTCTGGTGGGCGAGCCAACCAATCCGGGGCATATTGGCGATATGGCCAAGATCGGGCGGCGCGGCAGTCTGAACGGGCGGCTGGTGGTGCGCGGGACGCAGGGTCATGTGGCCTATCCCCATCTGGCCGATAATCCGATCCCGCGTCTGGTGCGGATTCTGGACGGCTTGCTGGCGCGTGATTTTAACGATGGCAACGACCATTTTCAGCCCACCAACCTTGAGGTAGTCTCGGTCGATGTGGGCAACGGAGCCAGCAACGTGATCCCGGCACAGGCCGAGGCCCGCTTTAATATCCGCTTTAACAATGCCCGGAATGATCATGACTTACAGCAATGGGTCCGGTCCGTCTGTGACGGCGTGGGCGGTGATTATGATCTGGAGATGAGGGCTTCCGGTGATGCCTTTCTGACCCCGCCGGGCGTATTAAGCGGCCTGATTACCGATGCAGTGCAGAAGGTTACCGGACGGGTGGTGGACCTTAGCACCTCCGGCGGCACGTCCGATGCGCGTTTTATCAAGGACCATTGTCCGGTGTCTGAATTTGGCCTGGTCAATCAAACCATGCATAAGGTGGATGAATGTGTTCGCCTTGATGACCTGGCCGAATTGACCGCCATATACCGGGAAATTTTGATGGCTTTTTTCAAGGGAAAAGTTGATGGAAAAGAATAATTCAATCCTGAACCATATCACCCGGCAGGTCATCGCCGCATGGCAGTTTGTGGTCCTGTCACCCCGGGCCATGGATGAGTTTGAGATCACAGCCAACAGTTTCTGGAAATCCTTTTGGGTGATCATTCTGGTAGCGCCCCTGTTTTTGATCGGAGTCTATGTAGGGGCTCAAATGATCGAAGAACTTGAGGGTGAACTCAAACAAAAAATTGTCATTTCCATTCCGGGACAGATTGCGGTCTTTCTGTTGCAACTCCCATTGCTGGCCGTTGCTTTGGGACTTTTTACCAAATTTCTAAAAATTGAGAAGCATTATTCCGCTATGATCATCGCCTATAACTGGCTGTGGATGGTCATATCCTATTGCACCGTGCCCTTCATCATTTTGATGGTGGCAGGGCTGATCCCCGCGCAAATGGCGGCGCTGATTTTCTGGATGCTCATGTTTTATTTTAAGGGTTATGTGACCTGGTTCATGTTCAAACACGCCCTGAAAATCAGCGGCTGGCTGGCCTTTGGCATCATGGTGTTTGAAACCCTGTTCGTCCTGTCCCTCAGCCAGGTCGTGATGATGATTTTCCTGTAAATCAATCTTCCGGGTAATCCGCGCTCAGGAAATACAGCCCCTCCGGCGGGGCATTATGGGCAAGGGTGCGGCGGTCGCGGGCGGTCAGGGATTTTTGCAATTGGGCAATAGTCCATTTCCCCCGCCCCACATAATAGAGCGACCCAACCATGGAGCGCACCTGATGATGCAGAAAGGAGCGGGCCGAGGCTTCCACATAGATATTTTCGCCCTCCCGCCAGACATCAAGCTGGTCAAGGGTTTTCAGCGGTGATTTAGCCTGACAATCCACGCTGCGGAAGGTGGTGAAATCATGATGGCCGACCAATGTCTGTGCCGCCCTATGCATCAGCTCCGCATCCAGCGGGAATTTCACATGCCATGCCCGGTCCGTCTGAAAGGTCAGGGGCGCGCGGCGGTTGATGATGTGATAGCGGTAATGGCGTTTTACGGCGGAAAAGCGCGCCTCGAAATCCGCCCCGACCCGTTCGGAGCTTAACACCGACACCGGCTTCCATTTCAAATGATAATTGAGCGCGTCCATGACCTTATAGGCGGGATAGTCCTGGGGCATATCCACATGACAGACCATGCCAAGGGCGTGAACCCCGGCGTCCGTGCGCCCCGCGCCATGGAAAATAACAGCCTCATGGCAGAATTTTTCAGCGGCTTCGGTGAGGATGCTCTGGATAGAGGTGCCCACATCCTGCCGCTGCCAGCCCACAAGGCCGGTGCCGAAAAATTCCAGCGTCAGTTTATAGCGGAAGAGGGGAGCATCTTCGGTCATGAAAAGACCGTTCCCGGCGGCAATTGCAGCCCCCGGCTTAAATCTTCGGCAGTCATAGGCCCTTTCCCGGCCCGCTGGGCGGTCAGGATGTTCAGCGCCCGGCCATCACCGCAAGCAATAACCAGCGGCGGTCCAAGGAGCGTTCCTGCCGGGCCGTTGCCCTCTGTCACTTCGGCCTTCAGGAGTTTAAGCCGGATGTCTCCGGCCATGCTATAGGCCCCGGGAAAGGGGCTGAGACCGTGGATATGATTGCACAGGTCTTCGGCGGACCTGTGCCAGTCAATAGAGGCTTCAGCCTTGTCAATTTTATGGGCATAGGTGATGCCGCTTTCCGGCTGGACCACAGGGGTGAGTTCGCCTGAGACATAGCCCTCAAGGGCGGGCAGGATCATGTTCGCCCCCAATTGTTTCAGCTTGTCATGAAGGCTGCCTGTGGTGTCACTGTCCAGAATAGGGATGCGCTGCTCCAAGACCACGGGGCCGGTGTCCAGACCGGCTTCCATGACCATGATATTGATGCCGCTTTCTTTGTCCCCGGCCATGATCGCCCGGTGGATGGGGGCCGCCCCGCGCCAGCGCGGCAACAGTGAGGCATGAATATTCAAACAGCCATATTTTGGGGCCGCCAATATTTCCTTTGGCAAAATCAGGCCGTATGCCACCACAACGGCGGCATCCAGATTGAGGGCGGCAAATTTCTGTTGTTCCTCATCGGATTTCAGGCTCGTGGGGCAATGCACCGGAATATCAAGACTGTTCGCCAGTTGATGAACCGGGGACGGGCGTTCTTTTTTGCCCCGGCCTGACCGGCTTGGCGGCTGACTATAGACCGCGACGATGTCATGGTCGCTGTTGATCAGCGCGCGCAATATATCCACGGCGAAATCCGGAGTTCCCATAAAGGCCAGCCGCATGATCTATCCCTCCTTGACCAGCTTTTTGACCTTGCGTATCGCCATGTTTTTTTTCAGGGTGGACAGATAATCAATGAAGACAATGCCGTTCAGATGGTCCATCTCATGCTGGATACAGGTGGCAAACAGCCCTGTGGCATGAAGGGCCTGTTCCTTGCCATCATAGTCCAGATAGGTGATCTTGCATTCTGATGGTCTGTCAATATCGGCATATTGTTCCGGCACACTCAGGCAGCCTTCGTTATAGGTGGTCAGTTCATCCGAGGTCCATGTGATTTGCGGATTGATATAATATTGCGGGTCCGGAGCCGCATCTTCTTCGGCCAAATCCATAACCAGAAGGCGCAAGGGCTTTCCCACCTGTATGGCGGCCAGGCCGATGCCCGGCGCGGCATACATGGTTTCCAGCATATCATCCATCAGCACGCGCAAATTATCATCCACCCTTTCCACCGGGGCAGATACGGTTTTCAGAATGGGGTCCGGGACGGTTATAATGGGCAATATGGCCATATTTTCCTGATCTATCCTTTGCTGTTTCAGCTAGTAGGTAATATGATACAGGCAAATCGTCAAGTAGGCGGTATAATAATTGGAATTTTTACCATGGACCAGACTGTTATGATGTTTATCGCCGGTGCTTTCCTGCTGGTGGTTATTCTGGGGTTTTTCCTGATCAGGGGACAGGACAGCAGCCGCAACAGTAACGCCCGGCAGCATCAGATGATGCAGACCATGGCGGCCTTGGAAGGGCGGCTCAATCAGATGTCCGAGCAATCGGCCCGGCACGCAGCGGAGGTCAATCGTACTCTGTCCGAACGGCTGGACAAGGTCAGCCAGCGTATGGGCGACAGTCTGGAAAAATCCACCAAGGACACCACCGATAGTCTGGGCGAGCTCAAAACCCGGCTCGCGGTCATTGATCAGGCCCAGAAGAATATCACTGACCTGAGCGGGCAGATGGTTAAATTGCAGGACATTCTGTCCAATAAGCAGGCGCGCGGGACATTTGGCGAAACTCAGATGAATGACCTGGTCAGCCAGATTTTGCCGCCCAGTGCTTACGGCTTTCAGGTAACAATGAGCAACGGCAAGCGGGCCGATTGCCTGATCAAACTGCCCAATCCGCCGGGGGCCATTGTGGTCGATGCCAAATTCCCGCTGGAGGGCTATCATATGTTGCGCCGGGCAGAGGATGAAGCTCAGAAGAAAGCCGCCATCAGCCGTTTCAAGGCCGATATGCTCAAACATGTGAAGGATATTTCAGAGAAATACATCATCAACGGCGAGACCGCAGAATCAGCGCTGATGTTCCTGCCTAGTGAGGCGGTCTATGCGGAACTGCATACCAATTTTACCGATGTGGTGGAAAAATCCTTTCGCGCCAAGGTATGGATTGTCAGTCCGACGACCCTGATGGCGACCCTGAATACGGTGCGGGCGGTCTTAAAAGATGCCCGTATGCGCGAACAGGCCGGCGTGATTCAGAAAGAGGTTGTCACATTGATCGAGGATGTGGCGCGCCTTGACGACCGGGTGGGCAAATTGCGCACCCATTTTCATCTGGCGGAAAAAGACATTGGCATGATCGAAACCTCAACCCGTAAAATCACCAGCCGGGGGGAGAGGATAGAGGGCCTGCAGATGGAAGAAAGCGAAAGTCCCGAGGCGGTTCTGGAACCGGCCAAGGGACCCGCGCATCTGGATTAGGCTGTATCAATAGTCAAGCGGCGGAACGCATCGAAAATATAAATTCCGCATAGGAGACACTTTGTTTTTCCAATGAGGCAATAAAGCTGTCTAGAGCGGCTTGCATACCTTCTTTCGGATTTTGGTAACTTTTCTCAATAGCCAGAAGTTCTTTATAATGGCTTTGCATAATCGTAACATTTTCTCTATGCGGACATCGACGGCTGGAATGGTAACCAACGTGGTTTCCCATTAAATCATATGTCGGAATAACATGGGCTAGAACCCAGTAATGGTCTCCATTTGCGCACATATTAATGACATAAGCGAATATTTCCTTTTGCTGTTGCAAAACATCCCACATAAAATTAAAAATACAGCGCGGCATATCGGGATGCCGGATTATATTATGAGGCTGATTTAACAGTTCCTCACGCGTATAGCCGCATGTAGATTCAAACAGCGTATTTGCATAGATAATTTTACCTTTAAGGTCGGTTTTGCTGACAATTATCTCTTCTTTTGAGAAAAATACTTCTTTTCCTGTCGGGATGATTTCTTTTCTGGCCATTCTCAATACTCTTTTTTATTATTACTTTGGGTGTGGTTACAGGAGTTGTCATCCTACGCTATTCTAGCAACAAAATCGTTTAGATCGTTCTGGAGAGACGCACTTTTTTCTGCCATGACATTTACGGTGTTCAGCATATCTGCGGCGGCCTGCCCGGTTTCATCGGCACCGTTGTTGACCTCGCCAATGCGCTGGTTGGCTTCTTCCGTACTGGTGGCGGCCATCTGGGCGCTGTGGCTGATTTCATTGGTGGCGGCGGACTGCTCACTCATGGAATTATTGATGCCCTGTGAGATTTCCTTCACCTGATCAACCTTCTCCCCAATATGGGATACGGTATCAATGGCGGCCCGGGTCACGCTTTGAATTTTCTGTAGCTGGCTATTGATCTGGTCTGTGGCTTCGGCGGTTTTCTGGGCCAGACTTTTGACCTCGCTGGCGACCACGGCAAAGCCTTTCCCGGCTTCCCCGGCGCGGGCGGCCTCAATGGTGGCATTCAGAGCCAGAAGGTTGGTTTGCCCGGAAATTTCAGTGATTATATTCAGGATGCTGGTAATCCGTTCCACTTCTGTTGATAATTCGGAAATGGCTTTGCTGGTGTCCCCGACATCGGATACGGTTTCCTCAATCAGACCGCTGGAGCGCTCCACCTGAGCCGAGATTTCACTGATGGAACTGCTTAGCTCTTCAGCGGCACTGGCCACGGTTTGAACGCTGGACTGGGTTTCATTGGCGGAACTTACCGCATGATCGCAATATCCTTTGGTGTGGCTGGCCGTATCCGCCATGGCGGTAGCTTTGGGGGCCAGATCACTGGACGAACTGATCATATCTTCAACATTGGTGATGAATTTATTTGTCATATCTTTAACAAAAAGATCTTTTTTCTGAATTTGGATGACAACATCATTAATAGCCCGACTGTGGCGCAGGAATTCTCCGCCCATACCTTCGGGTAAAATCCGGCGATAATATTCGCCGTCCCGCACCGCACGGATCGTCTCGCCGGCTTCTGACATGAAACATTGAACCACGTTAAGAAAATTATTTATTCCAGCGGCTATTTTTCCGAATTCTGTTTCGCGGTCAAGGTCCGTAATTCTTGCTTCCAGGTCGCCTTTCATCACCCTGCCTAGAACGTTCATAAGAGATGTCAGTCCTTCTGATGCGTCACATTGCTCTGGTTTGCTTTGGCTTATAGCACGGATGGCATCTGCCAGTTTTTGTAGTTTGGGGTCATTGGAAAATTCTGCAAGAGAATTTGCGTCACTTCCCGCTGCAACCTGCTGGCAAATACTGGTCAGCTGTGATATTTCATTAGAGGTGATTTTACCGTCGGACATTGGTTTTCTTGAAAAAATACTCATTAATCGTTACCTTATTTTTATATTTACGCTGCTTTGTTCAAAGAAAATATATATTCCGCATAGGAAATATCCTGTTGTTTCAGCATGTCATTGAAACTATCGAGGGCCGCTTGCATGCCTTGTTTCATATTGGCATGGCTTTTTTCTATTTCCCGCAGTTCCGCATAATAGGCCGTCATCTGCTGAACGATTCTTTTGTCAGGATAGCGGCGGCTGGAATGATACCCAACATGATTGCCCATTAAATCATAGGTCGGCACCACATGGGCCAATACCCAGTAATGATCGCCGGACCGGTGCATATTTACGACGTAAGCAAAAATTTCTTTTTTCTGCTGAAGCGTATCCCAGAAAAGCTTGAAAATACAGTGAGGCATATCGGGATGCCGGATCATATTATGGGGCTGACCCAATATTTCATCCCGGCTATAGCCGCTCATGGTTTCAAACAATATATTAGTATAGGTGATGATCCCTTTGAGGTCGGTTTTACTAACGATTAATTTATCTTCGGGAAAGAAGATTTCGATACCAGTGGGGGTGATCTTTTCTTTGGCCATATATACACTCTTTTACTTTATTGGAATTATTTTAAACTACTATATCGTTGGTAACTAATATTGTTTAAAATTCTATTAAAGTGCCTAAAAAAGCATCAGATCAGCTGATTGATATTATCCTCCCAGTTCTGTCCATCAAAACCTTCTATAATGATTTTGGTGAATCCTTTCCGGTTCAGACAATTGACGTTGACACTGTAACCATTCGGATGAGAGCGCGGCACATAAAAGGATTTCACGCCGCAGGTTTTGCAGAACAAATGCCGGGCTGTATGGCTGTTAAAGCTGTATAGGGTCAGATTGTCCTCACCCTGAAGCAGGGTAAACTCCCCGGCTTTGACGATCAGATGCAGGAACCCGGTCTGGCTGCAAATGGAACAGTTACATTTGCTGACCGTGATCTCTGCCGGGGCCTCAACCGTAAATTTTACCGCGCCGCAATGGCAGGAACCATGATGGATCATGTTGTTTATCTCTTTTTTATTTAGGGGGATAACGCCCCCGTGCCCTCCCTATTTTCCGCTTTAGTAAACTAAAGCTAGGGCGACCTCCCCCTCCTCGTATTAACGCGGGCGGCCTTTGGCCTTGCTTCGCTACGCTCATAAATACCCTTAAAAAGGCCGCCGGGATTTGAGAGCGGCGGTCAGGGTGCCATCGTCCAGATAATCCAGCTCGCCGCCCACCGGAACCCCATGGGCAAGGCGGGTGACGGTGACCGCGCAATGTCTCAGCCGATCAGTGATATAATGGGCCGTGGTCTGACCATCAACCGTGGCATTGGTAGCGATAATAATCTCCGTCACCTGCACCTCCTCCGCCCGTTCAATCAGGCCGGAAATATTCAGGTCATCGGGCCCAACGCCGTCCAATGCCGACAGGGTGCCACCGATCACATGATACAGGCCGCGAAAAGCCCCGGCGCGCTCCAAAGCCCACAGGTCAGCCACATCCTCCACCACGCAAATACTGGTCCGGTCCCGCCGGTCACCGTCGCAGATATGACAGGGGTCGCTGGTGTCCAGATTGCCGCAGGTGGAGCAGGGGTTCACATGTTCCGCCGCCGCCGCCAAAGCCGTGGCCAGAGGCCGCATGAGCGAATCCTTGCGTTTTATCAGTTGCAGGGCCGCCCGCCGGGCCGAGCGCGGGCCCAGCCCCGGCAGTTTGGAGAGCAGCTGGATCAGTTGATCCAGTTCAGAACCGTAGGAGGCCTTGCGATACATTCTGTTTTCCTAAAACGGCAGGTTTAACCCGTCCGGCAATTGCATCCCGCCGGTGATTTTGGCCATTTCGCTCTGGGTATGTTCCTCGACCTTGCGTTTGGCTTCATTAAAGGCGGCGACGATCAGGTCTTCAACCATTTCCGCGTCATCGCTGTTGAAAATGCCCGGGTCAATTTTAAGGCTTTTCATATTGCCCTTGCCGTTCAGGGTTACGCTCACCAGCCCACCGCCGGACTGGCCGCTACATTCCGCCTGTTCCAGCGCGGCCTGCATCTCGGCCATCTTGCCCTGCATCTCCTGAGCCTGTTTCATCATTTTACCAAGGTTTTTCATATGGTCTCCGTGGGGGGTTTTTTGGGGGTTAGTCAAGGCCGAATTCGTCTTCACCAATCAGGAAATCGTCATTAAGAAAGTCCGCTGACCCGTCATCCATGAGGGGAAATTCATCGGCTTTTTTCTGAATATCGGAAATTCTGGCACCGGGGAAACGGGCCAATACGGCTTTGATCAACGGATTTTCCATGAGCTTTGTCCGTAATTCCCGCTCAGTCTCCTGCCCCTGTTCAAACAGGGTGTCATCCCCCTGTTCCGTGGTCAGCGAGATAATCCAGCTCTGGCCCGTCCATTGTTTCAGCAGGCTGATCATACGTCCGGTCAGGTTGTTAGGGGCCTGTTCTTTCAGGCGAATATCCAGCCGCCCCTCGGCAAAGCTTTCCAGATGGGCATTGTCGGTGAGCTGAAAGGCGATTGAGGCCTCGTTATGACGTTCAAACAGGGCAACCAGTTCGGCAAAGCTCTTTGGGGACGGCTCAAGGCCCTGGCCTTCGGCAGGCAGAGAATCCTGAGCCAATATTCTGGCCTGACCTTGCCCCCGGATGACCTGAAAGGCCATCGGGCCACCTGTTGTGCCCTTGCCAGCGGTATTTTGCGGTGGCGGCGTATTAGTACCGCCCGTTGTTGTCCCGCCGCCCTGAGGGGCTGAATTCTGAATTTTCCGGATCATTTCACCGGGGGTGGGCAGCTTGGCGGCATAGGTCATACGCACCAGAACCATTTCGGCGGCGGCCAGCGGCGCGGGGGCGAATTTCACTTCTTCCAGCCCCTTTAGCAACATTTGCCATGTGCGGGTCAGGACGGGCATGGTCAGGGCGGCGGCCATTTCCAGCCCTTCATTGCGCTCGGCCTCGGAGGTCACAACATCCTCGCCCGCGTCCGGCACCACTTTCAGGCGGGTCAGCCAATGGGTAAGCTCCAGCATATCGCTTAACACCACCTCCGGGTCGGCGCCGAAATCATATTGATGGCGCAATTGTTTCAGCGCCGCCGCCGTATCGCCCTTGAGGGTAACTTTATAGAGGTCCAGCACCTGTCCCCGGTCGGCAAGGCCCAGCATATCGCGGACCTGTTGTTCGGTGACTTTTCCGGCCCCGTGGGCAAAGGCCTGATCCAGAAGGCTGAGGCCGTCGCGCACGGACCCTTCGGCGGCACGGGAGATCATGGCCAGCGCCTTGTCCTCTATGGTGCAATTTTCCTGTTCAGCAATTTTGCTGAAATGCGCGGTAAGCTGTTCTATGGAAATGCGCCGCAGGTCGAACCGCTGACAGCGACTGAGGACCGTAACCGGGACTTTGCGGATTTCGGTGGTGGCAAAGATGAACTTCACATGCTCCGGCGGCTCTTCCAGCGTTTTGAGCAGGGCGTTAAAGGCATTACGCGACAGCATATGCACTTCGTCAATAATGTAAATCTTGAAACGGGCGGACACGGAGGCATAGCGCACGCCTTCGATAATCTCGCGAATATCATCGACGCCGGTGCGGCTGGCGGCATCCATCTCCATCACATCCACATGGCGGGATTCGGCGATGGCCCGGCAATTGTCACAAGTGCCGCAGGGGGATATGGTTGGCCCGCCTGTGCCGTCCGGCCCGATACAATTCAGAGCCTTGGCAATGATGCGGGCGGTGGTGGTCTTGCCAACCCCGCGCACCCCGGTAAGGATAAAGGCATGGGCCAGCCGTCCGGTTTCAATGGCATTGGACAGGGTGCGGACCATGGCGTCCTGACCGATCAATTCATCAAAATTAACAGGCCGGTATTTCCGGGCCAATACGCGGTAATTCTCATCGTTTTTATTTAGGTCGTTATCTGACATTCAGTGTGAATCCACAGGCAAAAGGTTATTTTCACCTACTATAGAACCCCCATGGAAATTTTGCCAGTGGTGCCTGTTATTTTTTGGGCACCCCTTTAGCACCGCGATTCATCTAGATTGCCGGATAGAGATGTTTAAGTTTAACGCGTGCGGTCTGGTTTGAGAAATGCCAGTCTGCTTTTGCGTTATGTTTGTTACGATAGGCCTGCCAGGCTTTGACTTCGGCCTCAAGGTCTTCTTTGTCGCCGATACGCCGGTCGAGGCATTGTCTGGAAAGCACGCTGAGTTCGGTTTCGGCCATGTCGAGCCATGAACCATGCTGGTGCGTGAAATGCCATT
>UOED01000007.1_pt1 | contig 11720 bp, 12 predicted proteins | sample 1990161 | NCBI WGS metagenome assembly UOED01 (sample SAMEA4728526, study PRJEB27164) | hydrothermal vent metagenome | biome: marine basaltic hydrothermal vent biome; feature: marine hydrothermal vent; material: mineral | place: Pacific Ocean | collected 2011-06-14/2011-07-23 | depth 1741 m | reverse complement strand
TAACGTCGCAGGTATGATGTTTTCCGAAGCATATTGCAGGATCAATTGGCCTGTACCGGTTTCCCCGGTGAAAGCAATTTTGGCTATGCGTGGGCTTCTGGCCAGCGGCTTTCCCGCCTTACTGGCTGTCGAAAAGGTCAGACGGACGTAGCAAAGCGTGGCACAGAACTTTGGTTCCATACAGAAACTCGACAAACATGCCGCGCATCTCTTGGCACAACTGACTTTTCAGAAGCGAAATTAAAACTCGCCGAATGGGTACTTAACAATAGTGTGATGATAGATGAAAAACCGGAGGATACGCCCCTTGCTGTTGTTCTGATGTGCTATTGGATCGAAAATCAGATCCCATGAGACAATACTTTTAAGCCTTAATCGGTGGAATGAATTTTTTGGCCCTATAACGGTAGCTGAACTGACGCCAGCATTTGTTGAAAAATTTATCTTTCAGCTTGAGGCCGACGGACGTAAACCCGATGGTGTAAGTCGAGTTTTGTCAGACGGTAGAGCGGCATTAAATCGTGTTAAACGGCTAGGCGGATAACCAAATACTCCTTTTCGGCCAGTAGAATCTGTTTCGTAAAATGAGGAAAGTGCTTTCTGCAAATTCTTGTTAATAATTTATGATTCCGCCCTGTTTTGAGCGTTATCTAAAATCAGGTTCTGGTCAGGCCTTTGCCAATAAAAGGTTACGGTAAATTTTGCGCTCTTGCCACCACCTATTTCTTCTCAAGTTCCTTTGCCCAGGCCTCTATTTTTACCGATAGCTGTTCATGCTCGCTTTCAATCTTGCGTTCGAATGTTTCATCGAAGGCCTGCCCCCTGTCAGCCAGTTTTTTGACCAGATCGGAAAAGGCTTTCAGTTCGTCCTTCAGGGCCTCATATTCAAGAGCGAAGGCATTCTCGTCCTTATTTTCAAAAACCGGGTGGGCGGAATGATCTTCGAGATATTGCTCACGGGCCCGCAGACTTTCGGCGAGCTTATGCATGAAATTGCTCATCAATATATCCTTTCTGTTATTCTTTAAGACAGGCAAAGCTATCACCCGCCGGATGCTTTTACCTTGATATTTATCAATGAAAATGATCAATATACAGCTGATGACCAAATAATCCGGAATAGTCCCGCATGTTTTTTACCTCTGTTATACTGCTGTGCCTTGTTTTGCAGGCGGGGGCGTTGGGACTGCCGAAATATCGCCGCCCGCTGCTTTGGGGGAATTTTCTGCTTTTGTCCGGGTTGATCGTAACACTTCTATATCACCTGAGTCTGGATCATTTTTCCTATGGCTATGTCTGGCTGTATAGCGCCCCGGATTTGCCGCTCTATCTAAAGCTCGCCACCCTGTGGGGCGGGGAGGAAGGAACTCTGCTGTTCCTGTCATTTCTTCTATCTGCCTTCAGCTTGCGGCTTATGCGTTATCCGGGCTGGACCGGGCCGGGTGTTATCCTGATGACGGTTCCTTTTGTGGCCGGGCTGTTGATCTGGTCCCCGTTTGAGATAACCACTGCGGCGCAATTGGCCCATGCCCCCTATCAGGGGATGAATGCCCATCTAACCAAATTCTGGATGGCCATCCATCCGCCCCTGATCTTTGTGACTTATCTGTTATTGCTGGTGCCGGTGGGGGCGGCAACGGAGGCTTTGGTCAAGGGCAAAGGTCCGTGGAAAGAAATTGCCCTGCGCTATAGCCGATGGGCGTGGGTGGTGCTGTCGGCGGGGCTGATCAGCGGCATGTGGTGGGCTTATGAAGATTTTTTTTACGGCCAGATTTGGCATTGGGATCCGGTGCAGACCGCGAGTTTTGTGGTCTGGTGCTGGCTTACGGCTTATCTGCATGGCTTGCGGGCCTATCAGCCGGGGGGCGCTTATGGCCGGAGCCTGCCGTTTCTCGCTCTGCTGACCGCCGCCGCCGCCGTGGGGTCCATGCTGGTAACCCGTAACGGCGAATTGATGAGTTCCCACCGCTATCTGGGCCAGACATCGGTGATGTTGCTGGCTTTTATCACGGTAGCATTGTTGATTGTGGCCTTTGTCGCATTGGCTCTATCCATCCGGCGCGGGGCAGGAAATCCGGTCAGAATGACTGAGGGTCGGTTGATGATACAACTGGCCATATGGGGCTTTTTCGTCTTTGGTCTGATCGGAGTGTATTTTCTGGGCGAGGCTTACCTGCGGGCTTTGCTGGATGTGCCCAAGGACAAGCCGCCAATTTTCTTTGCTCTGATCGCCAATGTAAGCTCCGCCGATTTTGTCAATATGTTGAAAACACAGCATGAGAAATGGACGGTGGATAATTTCGGGGTTAATGAGGTTCTGGTGCCGATTATATTCGTGGTTGCCGTCTTTGGCGGACATCGCTTTTTGCCCCTGCGCCATTTCCGCACCCGTTTGGCGGTCAGCCTGATGGCGGTTGTGATCAGCTTTCTGCTGGCGCAATATATTCAGCCCTTACAGATTTTCTATGATGGGACGGGCGTGACCTCTGGTGCCACCCGGCGGAATTTTTATCTGCTGAATATGTTGCTGGGCGGCACGGTTTATTTCAGCTTGTCCAGCCTGCTCTATGCCCTGCCCATTGGCCGCTTGCAGGGGCGGGAGAAAGCATGGCTTAATTATATAGCCCCGGTGGGCCTTATCCATATGGGGGTGATGGTCGGTCTTTTTGCGGCCCTTTGCGCCACCATTCTGGACAGTAACAGCGTGCGGAAAATAACCTTTCCCGCCGCCTATGACCAGCCGATCACGATTTCCGATCACTTAAGCCTGCACATCAGCCGCCCGGTGGACAACAAGGGCAGCCTGTCGCGGTTTCGGGCGGTGACCGGGGTCACCTTGCGGTTGCGGGACGGGGACAGAATCGTCGATCAGGGGCAGACCCTCTATGAAGACGCCCGCAAGCCCGTGGCCGCAGACATCGGCCCGATCCGGCAATATTGCGAGGCGGTGGATTACCGCTTTGCCCGCATGTCCCGCGACCGGGATCATATGTTGAACCCCTATATCTATCGGGGGCTTGGCTATGATCTTCAGGTCTGGCTTCCGGCGGTCAATTACCCGGACGGGAAAGGTGACAGCCCGCCGATCGAATATAATATGGTGATCAAGAAATTCCCCATGATGATGTGGCTGTGGGTTGGCCTTGGCCTGTCTTTGCTGGCCGGAGCCTATTACGCCATATTCAGCCGCAAGTCCGTCACGACGAACAGCTGATTTCCAGATGACGGCCCCAATCCGGCGGCGAACCGGCATAATCCTCAAATTCCATCTGATCGTCAAAAGGCGTTCGCAGCAGGGTCATCAGGCGGCCCACTTCTGAAAAATCCCCTTGCTGGGCCTTTAAAATGGCGGTCTGGGCCATATAGTTGCGCAGGATATATTTGGGGTTAACGGCGCGCATATTTTCCTGCCGCTGATCAGGCGTGGTTTTTTCCTGTGACAATCGGGCGTCATAACGGTCATACCAGCTGGCAAAATCCGGCCCGGCTTCCCGCTTGCCGTCGCTGAGGGCGCGGAAGAAAATCGTGTAATCCATTTCCCGGTCCCGGAGCAGACGCAACAGGTCCGCGATCAGGTCACGGTCACCCTCACCCGACTGCTCAAGGCCCAGCTTTGCCGCCATCAGGCGATCATAGCTGTCCTGAAAGGTCTGCTGATAATGGGGGATCAGGAATTCCGCCGTTCCCGCCTCCAGCAGAGGATTTAACGCATGGGCCAGCGCCCGGCAATTCCACAGGCCAATGGCCGGTTGCTGATTAAAGGCATAGCGGCCCATATCATCCGAATGGTTACAGACATAGCCCGGATCAAAGGTCTCCATAAATCCGTAAGGGCCATAGTCAAAGGTTTGACCCAGAATAGACATATTGTCCGTATTCATCACCCCGTGGGCAAAGCCCATGGCCTGCCAGCGGGCAATCATACGGGCGGTCCGGGCGGTAATCTCCAACATCATACGGTCGTAAGGGGCCGGGTCATCGCACAGGTCCGAGAAATGAATATTCAGCACATAATCGGCCAGTTGTTTTAGTTCCCCATGCTGATCCGTATAGGTGAAAAACTCAAATGAGCCAAAGCGGATATGGCTTTCACTAAGCCGGATTAACCCGGCAGCAGTTTCCAGCGTTTCGCGCATGACCGGCTCGTCACTGCTGATCAGGCACAGGGCGCGGCTGGTGGGGATATTCAGGTGATGGAGGGCTTCGCTGGCCAGATATTCCCGGATGCTGGAGCGTAAGACCGCCCGGCCATCGGCCCCCCGGGAGAAGGGGGTCTGGCCCGCGCCTTTTAAATGAATGTCCCACAGGGCATTGTCGTTGCCCCGCACTTGACCCAGCAACAGCCCCCGGCCATCGCCAAGGCGCGGGCTGTAGCCGCCAAACTGATGCCCGGCATAGACCATGGCCAGCGGCTCCGCGCCGTCAAGCATTTCCGCGCCGCTGAAAAATTGCAATGCCTGCGCACCGGACAGATCATCCGGGGTCAGGCCGATCAGTTCCGCGCCCAAGGGATTGACGCTCACCATCCGGGCATTGGGCAGCGGGCGTCCAGTCATTTTTACGGAAAATTTATCGCCGAGCCGGGCATATTGATTGTCAAAATTTAACTGCATAATCTTATCATAGCCGTTATTTCGTCCAATTGCTGTAACCGCTTTATTTTTTCAAATGTGGGGGTGGCTTCGGGGTATTGCCGCTTCAGATAGCTGAACCATTGCTTGATTCGGCTGGGCAGATAACCGCGCCCGTGGGCATCCCGCCGGAAAGACGCATATATGATCAACAGGTCACAGACTTCCGGCCATGTCATGGGGGCGGCATCTTTGCGAATGACATCGACCAGATTGGGCAGACACAGCGCGCCGCGCCCGATCATAATATCATCGCAGCCGGATACCTCCCGGCACCTTTTGGCATCGGCCCGCGACCATATATCTCCGTTGGCGACAATGGGCAGGCTGACCTGTTGGCGGATGTCATGGATCACATACCAATGGGCGGGGGGGCGATAGCCCTCAATTTTGGTCCGGGCATGGATGGTCAGCATATCCGCCCCGGCACCCTCAATGGCCCGGGCGCAGTCGATGGCAAGGTCGGTATTTTCATAGCCTAACCGCATTTTAACGCTGACCTCACTTGTTCCGGGTACCGCATCACGCACGGCCTTGACGATCTGATAGAGGGTTTCCGGCTCCTGTAATAAAACCGCCCCGCCCCGGTGGCGGTTCACGGTTTTGGCCGGGCAGCCGAAATTCAGATCAATGCCGGGTGAGCCAAGCGCCACTGCCGCCGCCGCATTTTCCGCCATCCAGCCCGGATGCTGTCCTAAAAGCTGTACCCTAACGGGTGTCCCTGACCGGGTTTTGCCGCCTTGTCGCAATTCCGGGCATACCCTGTGAAAGAAGGGCGGCTTATAGACCTGATCCACCACCCGGACAAATTCGGTGACGCACAGGTCATACTGTCCGGACGTGGTCAATATCTCGCGCATGGCATAATCCACCACGCCCTCCATAGGGGCCAGAATTATTTTCATGGGCGTTACGGCTTTTCTATTCTGGATGTGTTCCGGCGATAAAATTCTGCCAGTTCTTCGCGACTCATTTCGCCTTTGGCAAGGTTTTCAAATATGGTGATTTGAACAGAGGTGGACTTTATATTCAGATCATAACCATTAAGATAGAGGAACAAATCTGATGTGATATAGGCGGCTCTTTTATTGCCATCCACAAAAGCATGATTACGGGCGAGACCCTCAGCATAGGCAGCTGCAAGCAGGAATATATCACGTTCACCGTAAGCATGAGAATTTTGTGGACGGGCAAGGGCAGATTCCAATAACCCTTCATCACGTATGCCGGAACTTCCGCCTTGTATTTTGATTGTATTTTCTTGAATTAGCATAACTTGTTCTTTGCCAATCCAAGTAGGTTCAGGTTGATCATTCACTTGGCAAGCCCTTCCAGAACATCCTTATGTTTTTCCATGCGCTGGGCAAGAATGTCTTCAAATTCTGGTGTTACTTCACCACCGAAGGCATATTTCTGTTTTTGGAACGCTTCATATTCTGCATAGGAGGCGGCGGAAATCAGGACCACGCTTTCCCGCCCGTTGCTGGTGATTTTTACAGGCTCACGCTGGGCGGCCTCTTTAAAGGCACCAAAGTTTTTCTGGAATTCAGATGCAGTTACGGTGGTCATAATTCAAGTCTCCTATGTATATTTTTTACACACTATACCCAAATTACGTAATTTCCGCAAGTTTTACAAAATAAATTTCGACAGGTCCGATGTGTCAGACAGGTCGCCGATATGTTCGGTAACGTAAGCCGCGTCTATGGTGACCTCTGTGCCGCCTTTGTCGGTGGCGTCAAAGCTGATATTGTCCAGCACCCGTTCCAGCACCGTATGCAGCCGCCGCGCGCCGATATTTTCCACACTGCGGTTGATCTCGGCGGAGAGTTTGGCAATGGCCCCGATGCCGGTGTCGGTGAAATTCAGGGTCACATTTTCCGTGGCCAAAAGGGCGACATATTGTTTGATCAGGCTGAAATCCGGCTCGGTCAGGATATGCTTGAAATCTTCCTCTGTCAGGGCGCGCAATTCCACCCGGATGGGCAGGCGGCCCTGTAATTCGGGCAACAGGTCCGATGGCTTGGCCAGACTGAAGGCACCAGAGGCAATGAACAGGATATGGTCGGTTTTTACCGGGCCATATTTGGTCGAGACGATACAGCCTTCGATCAGGGGCAACAGGTCGCGCTGAACCCCTTCGCGGCTGACCTCGCCGCCGCTACGGCCTTCCCGCCCGGCGATTTTGTCAATTTCGTCCAGAAAGACGATGCCGGACTGTTCCACGGTTTCCAGTGCTTCCCGGATAACGCTGTCCTCATCAAGCAGCTTGTCACTTTCGTCAGATTCGAGGACTTTCCCGGCTTCCTTGACGGTCATTTTCTTCTTTTCGGCCTTTGGCCCCATGGCCTTGCCCATGATGTCATTCAGATTGATCATGCCCATGCTGGCGCCGGGCATACCGGGAATTTCAAATGATGGCATGCCGGAGCTGGCACTTTCCATCACCTCAACCTCGATCTCCTTATCATCCAATGTTCCTTCGCGGAGCATTCTCCTGAATTTCTGGCGGGTGTCTGCCCCTGCTGTTTCACCCACAAGGGCGTCCAGAATCCGTTCCTCTGCGCTTAATTCCGCTTTGGCGGTAACTTGCGTGCGTTTCTTCTCCCGGGTCAGGCCGATGGAGATTTCCACAAGATCACGGATGATCTGCTCCACATCCCGGCCTACATAGCCGACCTCGGTAAATTTTGTGGCCTCTACCTTGACGAAGGGGGCATGGGCCAGTTTGGCCAACCTGCGGGAGATTTCCGTCTTGCCGACCCCGGTCGGGCCGATCATCAGGATATTTTTCGGCAGGACTTCCTCTTTCATCTGATCGTCCAGATGATGCCGCCGCCAGCGATTGCGCAGGGCAATGGCCACAGCGCGCTTGGCCTGTTTCTGACCGATGATATAGCGGTCAAGTTCGGATACAATTTCACGGGGGGTAAAGGAGGTCATACAGTGTCCAGTATTTCTACAGTCAGATTATTATTGGTATAAACGCAAATGTCGGATGCAATGCCCATGGCCTTGCGCGCCACCTGTTCCGCGTCGAGGTCCTGATCCAGCAGGGCGCGGGCGGCGGCCAGGGCGTAATTGCCGCCGGAGCCAATGGCGAGAATACCATCGGCGGATTCCAGAACATCGCCGTTGCCGGTCAGCACAAGGCTGACTTCCTTATCCACCACGATCATCATGGCTTCCAGCCGCCGCAGGTAACGGTCGGTGCGCCAGTCCTTGGCCATTTCCACACAAGCGCGGAGCAATTGGCCGTTATAGCGTTCCAGCTTGCCCTCAAGCCTCTCGAACAGGGCGAAGGCATCGGCGGTTGACCCGGCAAATCCGGCCACGACGCTACCGTCGCCCAGTTGCCGCACCTTGCGCGCATTGGCTTTGATCACCGTATCGCCGAGGGATACCTGACCATCACCAGCAATGACCACCTTGCCGTTCTTGCGGACGCTGATGATGGTGGTGCCGCGCCAGCCTCTTTTTTCTTCCGCCATGAAAATGCCTTTCCTGATTGTTCAGTCTCACATTTGGGGAATTTTAGTGGACGGGTCAAGGGTCATGTGATTTTTTTTTAGTTTTGTTGGTTTTTTAACCGACTACTGCTATATGTTGCCCCGAAGGTAATAATATGTGGAGAAGACCATGCGCACAGCCACTTGCGAGCGCAAAACACAGGAAACAGAAATCACGGTTTCCGTCAATCTGGACGGACAGGGAATCTATGATGTGGATACGGGCATCGGCTTCTTTGACCATATGCTGGAACAGCTCAGCCGTCACAGCCTGATCGACATAAAAATCCGGGCCAAGGGGGACCTCCATATTGACTTTCATCACACGGTAGAGGATGTAGGTATCATTCTGGGTCAGGCCCTGAAACAGGCCATGGGCGAAATGCTGGGCATTACGCGTTATGGCAGTGCTATAATCCCCATGGATGAATGTTGCACCCGGGCGTCAATTGATATTTCGGGCCGGCCTTTTCTGGTCTGGAAAGTGAATTTCAGCCGCGCGAAACTGGGCGAGATGGATACGGAACTGTTTCAGGAATGGTTTCGCGCCTTTGCTTTTGGGGCCGGAATTACGCTCCATGTGGAAAATCTGTATGGCGAGAATAATCACCATATCATTGAATCCAGTTACAAGGCCCTGGCCCGCGCCCTGCGTCAGGCCCTGGAAATTGATGCGCGCAAGGCCGATGCCCTGCCCTCAACCAAGGGCGTGATTGGCGACAAGTCCGATTTGTCATAGGCGATAATATGTCAATAGCCATTATTGATTACGGGTCCGGTAACCTGAGGTCCGCTGAAAAGGCGGTGGAAAGATGCCTGCGGGACCGGGGGATTATGCGGGATGTGGTGGTGACCGCCTGTCCGGAGGAAGTCCAAAAGGCAGATCATATCATCCTGCCCGGTGTGGGGGCCTTTGCGGATTGTATGGCTGGCCTGAGCGCCCTGGACGGTATGATTGATTGCCTTGAGCAAAAAGTGTTGCATCAGGGCATACCCTTTCTGGGCATATGCGTCGGGATGCAGCTTATGGCCACAGAGGGCCATGAACATGGTACCCACAAGGGGCTTGGCTGGATCAAGGGGGCCGTGGAGCCTTTGATCATCCCGGACGGTATGGATTTAAAAGTCCCTCATATGGGCTGGAACCAGATAGAGATTGCCCCGGCGCATAAAGACCATCCGGTCCTTGACGGAATCCGGGACGGGGATCATGTATATTTTGTTCATGGCTATCAGTTTGATTGTGATGAGCCGGGACAGGTAATGATGCGGACGGAATATGGCGGCTCTATTTCCGCTATGATTGGCCGCGATAATATTGTCGGCACCCAGTTTCACCCGGAAAAAAGTCAGCAGGTGGGCCTGCGGCTGATCGGGAATTTCCTCGCGTGGCGACCATAGAAAGAATGTAAATGTCAGAAGAAACCATAAAAAAGCTTAACCCCCGCCTTGAGGTGGAACTTGTGGAAAGTCTGGGCAATGTGGAGCTGATGCAGCTGTGCGAGGTCACCCGGGAAGCCATTTCCGTGGGCGAAAGTTTTAGCTGGCTCAACGCGCCGGAGGAAAAGGCGCTGGAGAATTACTGGAAAGGTGTGGTTCTGATGCGGGAGCGGACATTGTTCCTGCCCAAGCTGGACGGTCAGATCGCCGGTTCCTGTCAATTGGTCCGCCCGCCCGCCAGTAATGAGGTCGGTGCTTTCCGGGGCGAGGTGGTTAATTTCTTTCTGGCCCCCTGGGCGCGCAATTATGGCTTGGCCAAGGAAATGATCAGCCGGGTACAGGATTATGCCATCATCCATGGTTGCCGGTCCCTGGAGATTTCTGTGCGGTCTGACCAACATGCGGCCATAGCCATATGCGAATGGATCGGCATGGAAAAATGGGGCACCAAGAAACGCTTTGCCTTTGTGGATAATAAATTTTTACCGGGCTATTATTATGCCAAGGACCTTGATTGAATGATATTATTTCCGGCCATAGATTTGAAAGACGGTGCTTGCGTGCGTTTGCTGAAGGGTGAAATGGATCAGGCCACGGTCTTTAACGACAGCCCGGCGGATCAGGCCCGGCAATTTGCCGAGGCGGGCTGCGCGTGGCTACATCTGGTGGACCTGAACGGGGCCTTTGCCGGACAGCCGGTGAACGCGGGTGCGGTGGATGATATTCTGGCCATGGTGGATGTTCCGGTGCAGCTCGGCGGCGGTATCCGGGATTTAAAGACCATTGAAGCTTGGCTGACCAAGGGGATTAAGCGGGTTATTCTGGGTACGGTGGCCCTGCGCAATCCGGAGATTGTCAAACAGGCAGCCCGTGAATTTCCCGGCCATGTGGCGGTGGGCATTGACGCCCGCGCAGGCATGGTGGCGGTTGAGGGCTGGGCCGAAACCTCTGACATGACCGCTGTGGATCTGGGCCGCGCTTTTGAGGATGCGGGTATTTCGGCCATTATCTATACGGACATAGACCGGGACGGCATGATGGGCGGGGTTAATGTGACCGGCACCGTTGATCTGGCCCGGGCGCTGACCATTCCGGTGATTGCTTCCGGCGGCCTGTCGTGCCTTGATGATCTGAAGAAATTAAAGACGGCGGCGGAGGCAGCGAATGTGGTTCTGGAAGGGGCCATTTCGGGCCGCGCCCTCTATGACGGGCGGCTGGATATTGGCGAAGCGGTGGCTTATCTGGGGGGCAAGGATGCTTAAAACGCGGGTCATTCCCTGCCTTGATGTGAAGGATGGCCGGGTGGTCAAGGGGGTCAATTTCGTCGGCCTGAAAGACGCCGGGGACCCGGTGGAACAGGCGGTTCTTTATGATCAGGCCGGGGCGGACGAGCTGTGTTTTCTGGATATTACCGCGTCTAGCGATAACCGGGGCATACTTCTTGACGTAGTGCGCAAAACGGCGGAGCAGTGCTTCATGCCGCTGACGGTCGGCGGCGGGGTGCGCAGTGCCGAAGATGTGCGCGCGCTCCTGCTGGCCGGAGCCGACAAAGTGTCGGTGATGACGGCGGCGGTAAAACGCCCTGAACTGGTGGCGGAATTGGCGAAAAAATTTGGCTCCCAATGTATTGTGGTGGCCATTGATGCCAAGTCGGTTGGTCCTGATAAATATGAGGTCTTTACCCACGGCGGGAGGGAGGCCACGGGCATTGATGCGGTGGCCTATGCGCGGCAGGTGGCGGAATACGGCGCGGGCGAGATTTTGCTGACCTCCATGGACCGGGACGGAACCAAATGCGGATTTAACCTTGAACTCACGCGGGCCATCGCCGATACTGTGTCCATTCCCGTGATCGCCAGCGGCGGGGTCGGGACGCTGGATCATCTGGTGGAAGGGGTCCGGGACGGCCATGCCAGCGCGGTTCTGGCGGCCTCGATATTCCATTTCGGCGAATATACCATTGCCGAAGCAAAACAATATATGGACAGGGCCAAGATACCCGTAAGGTTATAGACGATGGACAAGGCAGAAATACTGGATAGGCTTGAAGCGGTGATCGCCTCCCGTAAGGGCGGTGATATCGACAAGAGCTATGTGGCAAAGCTGTTTGCAAAGGGCCGCAAAAAAATCGCACAAAAAG
>UOED01000054.1_pt1 | contig 11784 bp, 8 predicted proteins | sample 1990161 | NCBI WGS metagenome assembly UOED01 (sample SAMEA4728526, study PRJEB27164) | hydrothermal vent metagenome | biome: marine basaltic hydrothermal vent biome; feature: marine hydrothermal vent; material: mineral | place: Pacific Ocean | collected 2011-06-14/2011-07-23 | depth 1741 m | reverse complement strand
TATGGAGCATGGAGCCCGCGTCATAGCTGTCCACCCGTTCAATCCATTCCACGCCGCAGGCCCGGATCATTTCCTCGAAATTCACCTGATGGGTTTGCTCACCGCGCAGGGTCTTGCCGGTGCCGGGATTTTCCTGTCCCCCGGTCATGGCGGTAATATGATTGTCCAGCAGGATCACCGTGATATTGGCCTGATTATAGACCGCATCAATCAGGGGCGGAATGCCCGAATGAATGAAGGTGCTGTCGCCAATAGTGGCAACGATCGGTTTTTTCTCACTGCCCGCCAGATACATGCCCGTGGCATTGGCAATGCTTGAGCCCATGGCAACCGTAGTATCAATGGCGGTCAGGGGATCCCCCACCGCCAGCGTATAACAGCCAATATCACCCGCCACCCGCACATCAAGGCTGCGGATCGCCGTGTAGCTCATGGCATGGGGACAACCCGCGCAGAGCACCGGCGGGCGGATCAAAGGTTCAAACTGTGGGCCCATGGCGTCGGCTTCCGGTTTAAGAACCCCGGCCTGCTCAAAGCTGATGCGCACCTGTTCCGGTGACAATTCACCGGTGCGCGGGAAGAATTCCTTGCCCTCAACCTTCAGGCCCCAGGTTTTGATCTCATTCTCAATCACCGGTTCCAGCTCCTCAACCACAATCACCCGGTCATGTTTGGCGCAGAAATCCTGTATCAGCTTTTTCGGCAGGGGAAAGGACAGGCCCAGCTTCAGGACGCTGACCTCGGGCAAATTTTCCTTAACGTAAACATAACTCATACTGCTGGTGATAATCCCGAGCTTTGACGAGCCCATTTCCACCCGGTTCAGGTCAGAGGTTTCCAAGTCCTCCGCCAGCCTTTCAAGGCGGTCAATCACGATGGGATGGCGTACGCGCGCATGGCCGGGCACCATCACATTCTTGGACACCTCAGCGTTAAAGGGCTTGTCCTCCGGCGTGATCCGCTCATTGACCAATACAGGGCTGCGGGTGTGGGAAATACGGGTTGTGCTGCGGACGATGACCGGAGTGTCATATTTTTCGCTGATGTCAAAGGCGACCTTGGTAAAGTCCAGAGCCTCCTGCGCATCGCACGGCTCCAAAACCGGCACCTGGGCAAAGCGACCAAACAGGCGGGTATCCTGCTCATTCTGGGATGAATGAATACCCGGATCATCACAGACGATCATCACCAACCCCCCGTGTACCCCTATATAGGATTGAGACATCAGCGCGTCGGACGCCACGTTAAGCCCCACATGCTTCATCATGCTAATGGCCCGCACGCCGGCAAAAGAAGCCCCGATGGCCACATCAAGGGCGACCTTCTCATTGGTTGACCATTGAGCGTGAACATCGCCCACCGGATAATGGGCCATATTTTCCATAATTTCTGTACTTGGCGTACCCGGATAGGCGGCGGCCACCTTGACCCCGGCTTCCCACGCGCCCCGTGCAATGGCCTCATTACCGGTCATCTGATGGGTTATGCCTGTCTTGATCGCCGTAGGCGATGCCTGCTCAGCCTTGGAACTCATGTCCGTCTCCCGTTTGTCGTGATACATAAATTTAAATAAAATCTGATAAAATGTATCATATTTATAGTTTTTGGCAAGCAGAAAACATCTGATTTAGCGTAATGCAGGAAATAAAACATTCAATATATATATTAAAAAGAAAGAAAATTCCTCGAACGATCGGTTAACTAATTGTTTTTCCTTGGCTTTACAGGCCTTGAGGAAAAATAACTTAACATCTAAAACAATAATAAAAACAATGGATTATACCTGTTTCCCCTTGACATAAATCAATCCGGGCGGGCACTATATGCCCTATAAGCCGCGTTCATAACTCAAAACACAGGAATTTTTCCGACTCATGCCACCTGCTACCGCCCGCCCAACGGACAATGATGCTTTCTCGCCTTTGCTGATGGCGGGGCTTTTGCTCCGGCCCTTGCCCAAGGCACCGCTGAACCGCCTGCTCCGTCATATGGCGGGTCATATTCAGAAAAACCATCCGGCCATTCTGGATCGACTGCGCCCATTGGCGGGCATGGAATTTCTGATCTGTCCCACGGACCTGCCCCATGACATGCGGATGATTATGGGCAACGGACAGGTGGATTGCCGGATTGAAGATGAATTCAAGGCCCCCGCAGATGTGACCATCTCCGGCCCTTTTCTGTCGCTGATTGATATGATGGATGGCCGGATAGACGGTGATGCCCTGTTTTTCTCCCGAAGTCTCGCGGTTGAGGGCGATACGGAAGCCCTGCTGACCCTGCGCAATGCCATGGACAGCGAGGATATTGACCTGCGCCAGGAAATCCTGAGCAGTCTGGGGCCGTTAAAAACGCCCGCCAACGCCCTGCTGACCATCACGGGCCGCCTCTATCAGGGGCTGTCCCGTGATATGAGCCATATCCGCCGCGCGGCCACCGCTTCCCTGGCCCGTCGCTGTGATGCACTGGCACAGGAAAATCAACAATTGGCTCAAAAAACCGCAGAGCTGGAGAAAAAACTCACCAAAGTCCAAAACAGACTACAAGTCCTCAACCGAAAGATACCTTCATGACCAAGCTGGAACTGGTTTGTCCCGCTGGCACCCCGGCGGCTTTGCGCATTGCGGTGGATATGGGAGCCGATGCGGTCTATATGGGCTTTCGCGATGAAACCAACGCCCGCAATTTTCCGGGACTGAATTTCTCCGTGGATGAGCTGGCCGAAGCTCTGGATTATGCCCATACCAGAGGAGCCAAAGTCCTGCTGGCGGTCAATACCTATGCCAAGGCGGGGAACGGGGAGCCGTGGATACGAGCGGTGGATAATGCGGCACGCCTGAAAGTTGATGCCATCATCATGGCGGACATAGGCCTTTTGGCCTATGCCAAAGAGACTCATCCGGATTTACGTCTGCATCTGTCGGTACAAGCCTCGGCCTCCAACCCAGCGGCGATCAATCATTACGCGCGGGAGTTTGGCATCCGGCGGGTGGTCCTGCCCCGGGTGCTGACCCTGCCGGAGATTCGCCGTATCAATGAGCGCATTGACATCAAGACCGAGGTCTTTGCATTTGGCGGCATGTGCCCCATGGCCGAGGGCCGGTGCAGCCTGTCCAGCTATATCACCGGCAAATCACCCAATATGAACGGGGTCTGCTCCCCGGCCAGCCATGTGACTTATGTGCAGAGCGGCGCGGACCTTAAAACCAATCTTGCGGGCTTTACCATCAATACGTTCGGCCCCAATGAGCAGGCAGGCTATCCCACCCTGTGCAAGGGCCGATTTGCCGTCGGCGGCGAGGTTGGCTATTTGTTTGAGGAACCCACCAGCCTGAATGTGACCGGCATATTGCCGGAACTGATGGATGCGGGGGTCAGCGCGCTTAAGATCGAAGGCCGCCAGCGCAGCAAGGCTTATGTGCGTGAAGTAGTCCGGAATTTCCGCGCCGCCATTGACGCCGCCGCACGCGGTGAGCGTCTTCAAATCAATATGGACGGCCTGTCCGAAGGCGGCCAGAACACCACCGGAGCCTATGAAAAAAAATGGATGTGATACAAAAAACCAGTCTCTCGCTCGGGCCGTTGCTGTTTAACTGGGACGGGGATAAAACCCGTGATTTTTATTTCGCCATTGCCGATGAAGCACCGATAGATCATGTCTATCTTGGCGAAGTTGTCTGCGCCAAACGGCTTGCAGGTAAGGATTACCTGCCGGAAGTTATCGAGCGGCTGGAACGGGCGGGCAAGACGGTCATTCTTTCGGGGCTGATGCTGGTTCTGGATGATCGGGATATGGCCATGACCAATGATCTGGCCACTATGGGCCGTGATTATCTGGTGGAAGCAAATGATATGTCTCTGGTCAGCCAGTTGCGCGGCCAAAATCATGCCATCGGCCCGTTTATCAACATTTATAACGAGGCCAGCCTGAAATATTATGAGGATGGCGGGGCCAGCCGGATCAGCCTGCCGCCGGAATTGCCCGCCGCCTCGCTCCGCGCCTTGGCCCGTGCCGCCACATCCGCATTAGAAGTACAGGTCTTTGGCCGCCTGCCGCTGGCCATTTCCGCCCGCTGTTATCACGCCCGCGCTCATAAGCTCCATAAAGATGGCTGTCAGTATATCTGCGACCGGGACCCGGATGGACTGACGGTGGATACCATGGACGGGCAACAATTTCTGGCCATCAATGGTCTGCAAACCCTGTCCCACAGCTATATCAATCTGCTGGCGGAGCTACCGGAATTACAGGAAATGGGTATCCATAATTTCCGCCTGTCACCTCATGATGTGGATATGATTAAGGTCTGCACCATATTTCGGGACAGGCTTGAGGATAAGATTGATCTGACGGAAGCAAATGACATTTTGGAAGCGGAAGTGTTTGCCATGGAATTCTCAAACGGCTATTATCACGGCGAAGCCGGACGTAAGCAGATCGGCACCTAATGACAGGCTGAAAACAGGGTACCCGCCATATGGATTCTTACGCAAAACTTCTGAATGGCTATGCCAAATTCCGTGATCAATATCTGGCCAAAGAGAATGACACCTGGCGTGATTGGGCCAAGGATGGCCAAAACCCCAAGGTCATGTTCATCGCCTGTAGCGACAGCCGGGTCAATCCGGTGATCCTCACCCATTCAGGTCTGGGCGAGATATTTATCGTCAATAATGTGGCCAACCTTGTCCCGCCTTATAAAAAAGACGATGAAACCTATCACGGCACCAGCGCAGCCATTGAATTTGCCGTCACCCAGTTAAAGGTGGAACATATCATCATCATGGGCCATAGCGGCTGCGGCGGAATTCGCGCCCTGATCACCAATCACGATACAGACAAAGACCCGGAGGCCAATTTCAGCTTTATCCGCCCATGGATGAAAATCGTTGATGAGGCCGCCGAATTTACGGTAGCGGAAAAGGAAAATTCATCCATCGAAGCCCTCGCCGCCACCTGTGAGCGGCGGGCCAGCCTGATTTCCCTCAACAATCTGATGGGGTTCCCGTGGGTCCATGACGCCCTGCTGGCCGAGACGCTACAGGTTCACGCCTGGCATTTCGACATCGGCAGCGGCACTATCGAAGCCTATAATACAGATACGGAACAGTTTGAAGACCTGGTTTAGGATCGCCCTGCCCCACACATATACGCATGGATGCTGAAACGAGTTCAGCATGACATGGAATAGCGGCGGCAGTGTTTTACGCGGCGAGGCCGACGATTTCTGCGGTGGCCATCAGCTGATCCAGATAGGCGTGGAAGGCGGCGTGATAAGCCTTGTCTTCCAGATATTGCACAATATGGGGCCGGACCAGATCAAACGGCAGTATCTCTTCGGTTTTCTTATCCCGAAAACGATCCTTATGCTGATCATAATAGCGCGCGCAAGTGTCCGCATCCGCCTTAGGCGTGGTGATCACCTGATCCAGAAGTTGCTGGATGATTGCTTCGGTCTGTTCCTCGGACAAAGAATCAATATCTTTGGCCGGGATCAGTTCCCGCGCGGCGGCATCCTCAAGCAGTAATTGGCGAACCACCAGAGCGCGAGCGGCCTCAAGCCGCGCCGCGTCCAGAGAATCCGCCGGATGGTTGATCATTTCCGCATGGACCTGATCATCACTGATCTCTTTCTTATTAACAAATACAGGCATCAATAACTCTCCTAATAACCCCGGCCACGCTTGCGGACGATCTGATAACCGGACCGGAAAATATATTTCACCGGCACGCTCAACATATGCACCAGCCGGGTGAAAGGGAAGATCAGGAATATGGTCAATCCCAGGAACAGATGGGCCTTGAACACCCATGGCTCATTAACGATAAAGTCAGCGGCACCGCTGCGGAAAGTGACAATATGCTGTGCCCAGTTGGCCAGCGCCACCATAGAGGACCCATCCATATGCAGGGATGAATAATAGATGGAAATCAGGCCCAGAATGAGCTGAATATAAAGCAGCCACAGCAACAGAATATCCGAAAATTTGGAGGTGGCCCGAATGCGCGGATCGGTCATGCGCCGCACCAGAAGGATCGTCATACCGACAAAAGTAATGCCGCCCAATATGCCGCCGCCGATCATGGCCATGACCTGTTTGGCCTCAGTGGTGATCACCAGATGATAGAGGCTTTCGGGGGTCAGAAGCCCCACCAGATGGGTGAAGAACAACAGGATAATCCCCACATGAAACAGGTTGCTGCCGATGCGCATCCCCTTGGCGCGCAACAGCTGACTGGAGCCTGCCTTCCAGCTATATTGATCCCGGTCATAGCGCAGGATGGACCCCACCACCATCACCACGACGGCAATATAGGGATACAGGCCAAAGACCAGATGGTCCAGGAACGGCGATGTTGTTACAATTTCAGTTTCTGGCATCTTTCTCGCCTCCGATTATATTCTGTAATTCTGCGGTTGCGTTGGGAAAAGCGTCGCAAGTATTGCAGTCGCCGCCACCCACATCGCTGTTGTCAAAGGCACTTGCCTCTTCCCAGTCCTTGTCAATTTCCTCAAGGCTCATTTCCTCAAGCGGTTCCATTTGGACCTGCGCGATCATATCCTGATCGGGCTTCACCCGGGACAGGACTTCCAGTGCCGTAAAAAGCACCGCATAGGGAGATTTGCGTTTTTTCAGCTTGACCCCGATGGCGGCAATCACCGTAATTGGATCGCCCAGAAAATCCATGGCCTCATCCAGGGGACAGAGGGACAGAAATTCCAGAAACAACGGCAGATAATCCGGCAATTCGCCGGCGGTCACATAGAAACCCTTTTGCCCATAAGCCTCGGCCAGATCGACCATAGCCTGTCCCCGGTCGCGGCTTTCGCCGTGGATATGTTCAAACAGATGCAGGCAATGGGCCCGCCCCCGGTCAAATATCTCCACATAATTTTCCTGGGTCTCATAGATGTCTCTGACTTTCATGTCATCCACAAAGACCTTAACCTTCTTGATTTGGCGGGCGGGTAACAGCTTTTCCTGAGCCAGCACCGCCATCAGGTCATCCAGATGAGGCAGTATTTCCGCCTTTGGATAGGACAGTAGCAGTCCAAGTATCTTAAATGTTTTCATGGGCCTAGCTCCTTGTTCTGCCACTCATGGTATTTTTATGGGTGGAGGTGCCGAATAGATTGGTCCGGGTCTGACCCCCGTCGCCGCACCCATTACCGAAAGAAAAACCACATTCCGCCCGTTGCTCGAAAGCGATCTCGTTATCGAACGGGGTATCCCCGGCATATTCACGGTGGTTGGTGGGGATCACATAGCGGTCCTCGTAATTGGCCAGTGCCATAATCCGGTACATATCGTCCAGCGTATTCTCATCCAAGCCCACCCGGTCCAGAATATCCAGATCGGATATGCCTTCCACGGTTTTCTCGCGCATGAATTCGCGCATGGCCAGCATTCTTTCGAGTGCATGAACAATCGGTTCCTCCTTGCCCCCGGTCAGCATATTGGCCAGATATTTCACCGGAATACGCAGGTCGTTGACATTGGGGATGACACCGCTTTTCTCCAGCCGGCCATCTTCCATGGCGGATTGGATGGGGCTGAGGGGCGGAATATACCAGACCATAGGCAGGGTACGATATTCCGGATGCAGCGGAAAGGCCACCTTCCAGTCCATCGCCATCTTATAGACCGGCGAATTTTTCGCCGCCTCAAGCCAGCTGTGAGGAATACCGTCCTTCTTGGCCTGTGCGATGACTTCCGGATCATGGGGATCAAGGAAAATATCGCATTGCGCCTGATAGAGGTCCTCAACATCCTCTTCGCTGGCGGCCTCTGAAATCCGGTCGGCATCATAGAGTAGAACGCCCAGATAACGGATACGGCCCACACAGGTTTCCGAACAAACGGTCGGGTCACCGGCCTCAATCCGGGGATAACAGAAGGTACATTTTTCGGATTTACCACTTTCCCAGTTGAAATAGATTTTCTTGTAGGGACAGCCACTGACACACATGCGCCAGCCCCGGCATTTTTCCTGATCAATCAGAACAATACCGTCTTCTTCCCGCTTGTAAATGGCCCCGCTTGGGCAAGCGGCGGCACAGGCCGGGTTGAGACAATGTTCGCACAGGCGCGGCAGATACATCATGAATGTATTTTCAAACTGACCGTATATGTCCTTTTCCATGGCACCAAAGTTATAGTCCTTTGACCGTTTGGAAAATTCACCGCCAAGAATTTCTTCCCAATTGGGCCCCCATTCGATCTTTTCCATCACCTCGCCTGTGATGGCGGAGCGGGGCCGGGCCGTGGGCGGGGTATGGACTTCCGGTGCCTTTTGCAGCCGGTCATATTCAAAGGTGAAGGGCTCGTAATAATCGTCAATTTCCGGCAAGTCCGGATTGGCAAATAATTTGGCCAGAATACGGAATTTTCCGCCCATTTTCGGCTTTAACTTGCCGTTGCCAAGGCGGGACCAGCCGCCGTTCCACTTGCTCTGGTTTTCCCAGTCGCGGGGATAGCCAACCCCCGGCTTGGTTTCAACATTATTGAACCAGGCATATTCAACCCCGGCCCGGGATGTCCAGACATTCTTACAGGTCACGGAACAGGTGTGACAGCCAATACATTTGTCCAGATTAAGGACCATTCCTATTTGAGCACGAATTTTCATTATGCTAACTCCTCGTGATCATGATTGCCGGAAACACCGTCCTTGGGTTCGTCCATCCAATCCACCTTGTCCATTTTGCGGCATATTACGAACTCGTCCCGGTTTGACCCGACCGTTCCGTAATAATTAAAGCCATAAGATAACTGGGCATAGCCGCCGATCATATGGGTCGGCTTGACCACGGCGCGGGTGACCGAATTATGGATACCGCCCCGATGGCCAGTCATTTCAGACCCCGGTGTATTGATGATCTTTTCCTGAGCGTGATACATCATGCACATGCCTTCGTTAACCCGCTGGGACACAACGGCGCGGCAAGCAATGGCGCCGTTCACATTATACAGCTCGATCCAGTCATTATCCTCAACCCCGATCTTCTGAGCATCGACCTCGCTCATCCAGACGATAGGTCCACCGCGTGACAGGGTCTGCATCAACAGATTCTCTGAATAGGTGCTGTGGATACCCCATTTTTGGTGAGGCGTGATCCAGTTCAGGGCAATCTGTGGATTGCCGTTGCTTTTCTGGTCCTCAACCGGGGCCAGGGTCTTGGTATTGATCGGTGGCTTATAGACGCAGAATCCCTCGCCAAAATCACGCATCCAGCTGTGATCCTGATAGAATTGCTGACGTCCGGTGAGCGTGCGCCACGGGATTAGCTCATGGACATTGGTATAGCCCGCGTTATAGCTCACATGCTCATCCTCAAGGCCGGACCATGTGGGCGATGAAATGATCTTGCGCGGCTGGGCCTGAATATCCCGGAAGCGGATTTTTTCGTCTTGCTTGGGCAGAGCCAGATGTTTATGCGCGCGGCCAGTGAATTTCTCCAGCGCGCCCCAGGCTTTCACCGCCACCTGACCATTGGTTTCAGGGGCCAGCGACAGGATAACCTCGGTGGCATCAATATCACTTTCGATACGCGGCATGCCTTTGGACACACCCTCCTCTGTCACCACATGGTTCAGTTCGCCAAGGAATTTATATTCCGGCTCCGTGTTCCAGGAAATACCCTTGCCGCCGTTGCCAATTTTGGTCATCAGCGGGCCGAGGGCGGTGAATTTCTTATAGGTATCCGGATAATTACGGACCACATCAACGTAAGCTGGCATGGTTTTGCCGGGGATGGGGTCGATCTCCCCCTTCTTCCATTCCTTGACGTCAAGGCCCTGCGCCAATTCCCCCGGAGTGTCATGAAGGATCGGCAGGGCAACCACATCGGTTTCCTCGCCCAGATGTCCGGGACAAAGTTCAGAGAATTTTTTGGCTAATCCCTTGTAAATATCCCAGTCACTGCGGCTTTCCCATGCGGGGTCCACGGCGCGGCTGAGCGGATGAATGAAGGGATGCATATCCGACGTATTCAGGTCGTTCTTCTCATACCATGTGGCAGCGGGCAGGACGATATCCGAATAAAGACAGGTGGTGGACATACGGAAATCCAGTGTCACCACCAGATCAAGTTTGCCTTCCGGTGCCTTATCATGCCAGACAACTTCGCTGGGCCGTTTGGCCCCGCGTTCGCCAATATCCTTACCCAATACGCCGTTTTGAGTGCCCAGCAGATGCTTGAGCATATATTCATGGCCCTTGCCGCTGGAACCGAGAATATTGGACCGCCAGATGAACATATTGCGCGGGAAGTTTTTCGGATTATCCGGATCCTCGCACGACATATTCAGGGAACCGTCTTTCAGGCGTTCGGCGATATAGTCCGCCGTTGGTTTTCCGGCTTCTTTCGCCAGTTTGGTCAGTTCAAGGGGGTTTTCCTCTAACTGGGGCGCGGACGGCAACCAGCCCATTCTTTCCGAACGTACATTACAGTCAATGAGGGAATAATCTTCCCATTTCTTCTTATCCGCCAACGGAGATAATATTTCATCCACACCCAGCTTTTCATAGCGCCACTGGTTGGCATGATTATAGAAGAAGCTGGTGCCGTTCATATGGCGTGGGGGCCGGTGCCAGTCGAGGGCAAAGGCCAGAGGCTGCCAGCCGGTTTGAGGCCGCAGTTTTTCCTGTCCCACATAATGGGCCCAGCCGCCGCCGGATTTACCGATACAACCGCACATGACCAGCATATTGATCACACCGCGATAATTCATATCCATGTGATACCAATGATTCATGGCCGCGCCGATGATAATCATGGACCGGCCACGGGTCTTGTCCGCATTATCGGCAAATTCGCGTGCCACCGTGATGACTTTATCCCGGGAAACGCCGGTAATCTTCTCCTGCCATGCGGGGGTATAGGGCAGATCATCGTCATAGCTTTTGGCCACATTATCGCCGCCAAGGCCACTGTCCACACCATAGTTCGCCAGCATCAGGTCAAAGACCGTGGCCACATATTTATCACCGTCCCGGGTTTTGATCTTCCGCACGGGAATGTTATGGAACAGAACACTGTCATGATCGGTGGCGACAAAAATCGGCTGGTCATTGCCCAGATTTCCAAAATAGGGGAAGCCCACGGAAATAACCTCGTCATGTTTCTTTACCAGAGACTTGAGCGGCCAGATTTCATTGCCGTCCGCCAGACCCTTGGCCTCCAGATTCCAGTTGCCATCTTCCCCCCAGCGGGACCCGACGGTACCGTTGGGTATGACCACCTGGTCCGTATTGGCATCAATGACCGCCGTTTTCCAGTCCGGGTTATTGTCCTGCCCCAGATTGTCTGCGAAGTCAGACGCGCGCAGGGTCCGGCCCGCCACATAAACCCCGTCCTGTTCATCAATCTGAACCAGAAACGGCATATCGGAATAAAGCCGGGTATAATCGTCGAAATAATCACTTTGGCCCTTGGCATGATATTCGGTCAGAATCACATGACCCATGGCCATGGCCATGGCCGCATCGGTGCCCTGACGCGGGTTAAGCCATATATCGCTCAATTTGGCCACCTCACTGTAATCCGGGGTCACGGACACGATCTTGGTGCCCTTATAGCGCACTTCGGTAAAGAAATGGGCGTCCGGCGTCCGGGTCTGCGGCACATTGGAGCCCCAGGCCATGATATAAGATGAATTATACCAGTCGGCCGATTCCGGCACGTCAGTCTGCTCGCCCCATACTTGCGGTGACGCTGGCGGCAGATCACAATACCAGTCATAAAAACTGAGACACACGCCGCCAATCAGGGACAGATA
>UOED01000105.1_pt1 | contig 11802 bp, 11 predicted proteins | sample 1990161 | NCBI WGS metagenome assembly UOED01 (sample SAMEA4728526, study PRJEB27164) | hydrothermal vent metagenome | biome: marine basaltic hydrothermal vent biome; feature: marine hydrothermal vent; material: mineral | place: Pacific Ocean | collected 2011-06-14/2011-07-23 | depth 1741 m | reverse complement strand
CGCCTCCAATGTAGGAAAGGCGCAATTAACGAATATGACTGAACCCGCCGGGGTTAAATTCTTTGTGGAGCCAAAGGCAATGGTATTATCATGGCCCTTGGCCGCCCGCTCAACCCATTCCCGCTCAGCCCGGTTGAAGGGCATTTCCTCCCGGTCCATGGCGAAAAAATACTGCCGGAAAAATTCCCCCAAGGTGGAAAAGAGATATCTGAACCGCCCCAAAACCGGATAATTCCGGCGCACCGCATCCCTGGTTTGCGTCACGTCGATAATGAAAATTATAAAAATAATTAATACGACCAATCCCGCAGCAATAATAAAGAAGGTTGATAAAACCTGAAGACTGGCACTTATTAATGTATGAGATACGGCATCCATAAATATTCTCCCGGCCTTTTCAGACCCTGATTAAAATGTGATTACATATATAATCACTTTAGGACTTAACAAGCCGTATGAGAAGATATAAAACTAAAGAAATCTTTGAGCTTATCCGGTTAACGCCCAAAAACGCCTGCCTCTTTAAATTTCTGTATCTCATCCTCCGAATAACCTGATTCCGTCATCAACAGATCATTATGTTCACCTAACGCACAGCCCTTGAATTTAAAATCCTCCGGGCTGTCTGACATCTTGATCGCGCATCCAACCTGTTTAATGCCATCCACTTCAACCACCATATTACGGCTGAGCAGCTGTTCATGCTGACAGGCCTCTGCCAGCGTGAGGACCGGCTCAACACAGGCATCCACCGCCCTGAATAACGCCAGACATTCTGCGTAATTCATGCTTTTGAAGCTTGCCGCTATCGCGCTTTTAAACGCCTGTTGTTGCTCAGGGTCAGTAGAAAAAGCCATATCCACAAGGTCCGGTCTTTCCAATGCCGCGCATAACGCCCGCTTGAATTTAGGCTCCAACCCGCCAACGGAAAAATAACGCCCGTCACGGGTCTCATAATAATCATAGAACTGCCCGCCGTTTAACAATTCCTGCTCCGGGCCGGTTTCAACCCCTGCCCCCAGATAGCTGGATACCGGAATGGCATTCAGGGTAAAGGCGGCATCGGTCATACTGATGTCAATATATTGGCCCTTGCCCGTATCCGTGCGCTGAATTACCGCCGCCAGCAAGCCCGCGACCAGGTGCAGGGAACCGCCCGCAAGGTCGGCGATCTGAATGCCGGACGGCACCGGACCCTGCCCCCGCCGGCGGCTATGGTCCTGAATACCGGCAAAGGCCAGATAATTATTGTCATGTCCGGCCCGGTCACGGTAAGGCCCGGTCTGACCATAACCGGTCAGAGAACAATATATCAGCCGGGGATTGACCGCTTTAAGGTCGTCATACCCCAGCCCGAGTTTATCCATGACACCGGGGCGAAATTGCTCCACCACAATGTCATAATCCATCACCAGCCGTTTTATGATCCGAGCCGCATCCGGTATTTTCAAATCCAGACCGAGAGATTTTTTAGACCGGTTAAGATAACGGTGAAGATAGGCACTATCGCCGTCCTTTGCCCCCATTTCCCGGGTAAGTTCCATGCGGCCCGGGGCCTCCACCCGTAACACCTGCGCCCCCAGGTCCGCCAGCATCAGGGTGCCGAACGGCCCCGGCAACAGGGTCGAAAAATCCAGTATTTTAAGGGAAGAAAGTGCCGCCATAACCAAACCTCTTAAACGGATTATTTAATCAGCTCACGGCTGATAATTTCCTTCATGATTTCTGACGTGCCGCCATAAATGCGCTGGGCACGGGCATCGGCATATTCACGGGCAATTCGATATTCAGTCATATAGCCATAACCGCCGAATAATTGCAAACATTCGTCAGCCACAACACCCTGCAACTCCGTCGTATGAAGTTTGGCCATTGAGGCCGTCGCCGCATCCAGTTTGCCCTCTGCCAACAGAAGAATACCTTGATCAACAAAGGCTTTCTGCACCCGGATTTTTGTCGCCAGCTCGGCCAGCTTGAAGCGGGTATTCTGAAAATCCGCTATGCGCTTGCCAAAAGCGTTGCGTTCCTTGACATAATCCACCGTAATATCCAGCATCCCCTCACAGGCCGCCTGCGCGCCAACGGCCACAAGCATCCTCTCCCGGGGGAGTTCCTGCATCATGGCGATGAAACCACCGTTCAGCGGCCCCAGCAAAGCACCATCAGGCACGAACATATCCTCAAAAAATAATTCTGACGTATCCTGACAATGCATGCCGAGTTTTTCCAGCTTGCTTCCGCGAACGAACCCCTTTGTATCTGTCTCGACAAGGAATAATGACACACCCCGCGCCCCTGCTGCCGGGTCTGTCTTGCAGGCCAGAATGATAATGTCGCAATGTTGACCGTTGGAGATGAAAATCTTGCTGCCATTAATCAGATAACCGCCTTCGGTTTTTTTGGCCGACGTCTTGATATTTTTCAGGTCACTGCCCGCGCCGGGTTCGGTCATGCCGATAGCGCCCACATATTCCCCGGTCGCCATTTTGGGCAGGTAAGACGCCTTTTGCGCCTCACGGCCCATATTAGAAATATAATGGGCCACAATGCCCGAATGAACCCCCATACCGCCGCCCGCAACCGTGCCAACACCCCGGCGATAAAAAATATCCGCAATCAGGGCCGAAAATTCAAAACCAACACCGCAGCCGCCATATTCCTCTGAAATATCCACGCAGAGCAGACCCGCCGCGCCGAGCTTGTTCCAGACCTCACGCGGCATCCATTTATCACGCTCCCATTCGACGTAATGGGGTTCGATTTCCTGATCAATGAATTTATGGACTGAATCCGCGAAAATACGCAGATCTTCGGTCATCCAGCTACAATAAAAGGGCAACATAAGTTTTTTCCTGAATAGGTAGGTTTCCTAATTTTACATATTTCCCCGCAAAGCTCAATCTCGATATTTCTTCTTCAATTCTGGACACTGTTGAGGCGTGCAACCTTGGTCCAATGTATGAAACCACCGACAGGGAGATTTAGCGGTATTTACAGGTGAATTATCACACTAAATCAGCATCTCCTTAAATGCTGTTGTTCACATGGGAATCATTGTCAATTTCTCTTTTAAGATGTAAGCTGACTTTGAAAAATAGCAAATTTAAAGGGGTAAAAATGAAAATAAATTTACTTGCTGTGATCATCACCGCCTTCCTGTCACCGTTATTTATCACGCCGTCTCTTGCGCTAACCACCACGGGAAAAAATGAAATTCCCAATGATAAACCGGAAAAACCACAAGGCCCACCTACGGTTTCAGCCTTTGAAGGAAGTATGACCCTTGAGCATATGGGTGTCATTATCAAACGGTTGGATAAACAGGCCAAACAGACCCGAAAGGGCTTCTGGGAATTCAAAATTATTGGCATTCCTGTGATTATCGTCACCGATGAGAAAAACGACCGGATGCGTATTCTGGTCGGCATTAAGAAAGTGGCAACCATGGGCAAGCAAGAATTGATGCGCCTGTCACAGGCCAATTTTGATTCTGCCCTCGATGCCCGCTATGCCATTGCCAAGGGCGTTTTATGGGCCGCCTATATCCATCCCCTGCGCGCCCTCCATGACAAACAGTTTATCTCTGCCATAGGCCAGACGGTCAATATTGTCAGGGAATATGGCAAATCCTATTCTTCCGGTGCGTTATTTTACGGCGGCGGGGACAGCGAACAAATTCTGAAAGAGCAATTGATCCAACAGCTTCAGAAAAAGGGTCTTGAAATTTAGAATTAAGTGTCCAGATGGCCTGTAAGCCGGGTTCTGTCCCCCAAACCAGCCAAAGCCGGTCGGATGGATGACCATTCATCTAGGGATACTGTTGCCAGCATCCTCATGCAATCTACCCGAACGACACTCCGGAAGAAGAGCTGCCCCCTTGCGGCGGCTGACGTTCCTATTCGATTTTGCACCCGGTGGGGTTTACCCTGCCCCCCCTGTTACCAGCGGGGCGGTGCGCTCTTACCGCACCCTTTCACCCTTACCTGACCTAAAATCAGGCGGTTTGCTTTCTGTGGCACTTTCCCTGAAGTCACCTTCGCCGGCCATTAACCGGCACCGTTCTTCCGTGGTGCCCGGACTTTCCTCTCCCGCATAAAGGCGGCAGCGGCCATCCAGCCATCTGAACAGTCCGTAAATAATATATTTTTTAAGCAATAGACAGGAAAAAACAAAAACCCGGAGGAAAATCTCACTGAAGACCGGTGGATAAATCACCAAGGGCCTTGCGGACGGCTTCTATGGGGTCGCTGAATTTAAGGCCGATGAACTCCCCGGCGCACCAAACCACGCTGCTGTTCAAGGTAACCTGATTCTTTATTTTAACGGAGGCTTCCGTACCATTGGCCAGCGGTAAAGGCAATTTCAAGCGCACGCCGCCCAGAGAAATATCATAAAGCATGGCCCGGAATTCAAATTCCCCCACATATAATGTCGCGGGCCAGACCACAGTACGCCTGTGATTGACCCGAATGCATTTCAATGCACTGCGAATATTCTCCAGCTTTATAGCATCTTTTTCCGTGTCTCTTTTCGCTGTTGAAACAGGCATAAATTGCTCCCTCGCTCACAAAAGCGGCAAATTAATCCCCGCAGTATGAGACAGAGGTATTGACAAAGTTTTAATAGCCGGACTAATTTTTGATAAATTTAACCCTCTTCTTGCCTTTGAGGTTAAACTCGGGCACATTGCACGGTAAATACATGATTTGCCCATTTATCTATCGGACATATAGAAATGATCAGAAGAACCATAACAACACTGCTCTTGAGCGGATTGATTGCCGGATTTGTTGCCGGTTGCTCGGGCGATGATGAATATATATTTGACCTTGGCCCCGCCGGCCCCAATACGGGGAAAACCCTGAAAGACCTGCCCAAAGGCCTGCTGCCCGATAAAACCAAAGCCCGCCATTCCAGCGAAACCCTTGCCCCGGATCAGTGAGTCTTGCGGAGTTCTTCCAATATGGCCAGACATTCCTGATCAGATTTGCCTGCAGTATCCGCAGGCCGGAAATGCTGTTGGAAAGCACTTAATACAGCCCTTGTCTGGGAATCCAGCTTACCCGTGACCTTAATGTCATAGCCAAACTCTGCCAGATTCTGTTGAACAACGGAAATATCCTGCCAGTCCTGCCCAAGGGACGGGTCATTCCGCTCTGGCCATAAGCCAATGCCTTCCGATGCCAGAGAGCGCCAGTCGAACAGCTCGCCCGGATCACATTTGCGCATCGGTGCCACATCGGAATGGCCCAGAATATGCCATGGCAGAATGTCATGGCGGGACAGAATATCTTTGCACAAGTTCCCCAGCGCCGTCATCTGTTCCTTTGGAAAGGAGCGGTAATCGCCCTTATACCCCGGTTCGTCATGGCCCGGATTGACCAGTTCAATTCCAATGGACAGGCCGTTAATATCACGCTCTCCTGCCCATGACGATACCCCCGCATGCCAGGCCCTCTTATGTTCCGCCACCAGAGAAAACACCCGCCCGTCTTCCTCAATCAGATAATGAGCGCTCACCTTTGCCGCCGGGTCACATAATCTGTCCAACGCCGCCTGCCCCGTGGCCATACCGGTATAATGCAGGATCAGATATTTGACTGTGGCCGCCGCTGGCCGGTCATCGAAATTTGGTGACGGGTGAGAAATCATGGCAAAAGCTCCTCAACTATCTGGCGTTTTTTCCACCAGTCACGCAGGTGAATGACCGCCAGCCCCAACATGGTCAGGCTCGCCCCGGCCAGAAAACGCGGCGTTAACGCATCGCCGAATGTAATGATGGCGGCCACGGCGGCGAATACGGGCGTGCTGAGCAAGATCGGCGCAATCAGGGTCACCGGATGATGTTTGAGCAAGAAATTCATGCCGCCATACCCAACCACGGACGACAAGACCGCCGTATAAAAAATGGCCGCCCAGCCGGTAGAATTCATCGCCATTACCTGTGCCACCTGTCCACTCTCCGTAGCAAGCGACAGGCTGAGTAGAATGGGCAGGCCGACCACCGCTGTCCAGGCCTGAGTATTGAAAACCCCCACATTTTTAAGCTTGCGCATGAGAATAGCCCCCAGAGAATAGAGCAGGGTCGCCACAAAAATAATAATAATGGCCAGTCGTTCCTCGACAATGGCCGGATCAAAGGTGATGATCAGAACACCGGCAAAAGCCACCAGAATACCGCCGCCCCGCCAATAGCTAAGACGTTCTTTCAACAGAAAATGCGCCATAATCAGGGTCAGGGGCACATGCAATTGCACGATGATAACGATCGAAGTGACATTTTTCGTCAGTTCCAACCCCATGATGGCAAAGGCAAAATGCAACCCGCCCAGACACAGCCCTATGGCCAGAATGAGCCACATATGACCCTTGACAATCCGTAGCCACGGAAACAGCAACAGCAGGACAAGGGCAAAGCGAAAGGTCACGAACAGAAACGGCGATAAAGAATCCAGCCCGATTTTCATCACCACAAAATTCACCCCCCAAACCAATGAGACCAGAAAGGCCAGCATTATGTGAGGAACAGGCATGGGTTACTTCAGGCCCCGTTCTTTTTCAATATGGTCGTAGGCCACATTGATCACCGACAGCTTTTCATTGGCCACCTCGATAAATTCCTGCGGCAAGCCTTGTGATGCCAGAAGGTCCGGGTGATGTTCCTTGATCAATTTGCGGTAGGCGGATTTGATTTCCTTGTCCGTCGCATCCCGGCTAACCCCCAAAATCACATAGGGGTCGCCCTTGACCGGCCCCAGATTTTCCGCCCGTAACCGATCAAATTCTGCCGTACTGAAGCCAAAAATTTCGGCGACTTTCGATAAGAATTCCAGCTCCGCCGGATGAACCACATTATCCGCCCGGGCAATATAAAACAGAATACTGAGCAATTCTTCCAGCATGGCAGGCTTGTCACGGAACAGCTTTGCCAACTGCCGGGCATATGGCTCAAATCCGGTGGCTTCCTTGCGGGCCATGTTAAAGACCCGCGCTACATTTTTCATCTCGCCTTCGGGCACCTGAAAGGCCTGCTTGAAGGCGTCAATCTCTTCCCGGCTCACATGGCCGTCGGCTTTGGCCATCTTGGCGCTAAGAGCTATGACCCCGATGGTAAAGGTAATCTGGTCGGTCGCAACGCCCGCACCGTCGCCAATCCGCTTGCCAATATAATGCCCGGCCACGGCCCCGATAATAGCCCCGATCGGCCCGCCGAGAATCGCTCCCCCCGCAGCCCCGCCAATGATTGAAGACCAGATAGACATAGAAAATTCCTTACTTACAAATAAAATACGCTACCCCCTTATACATAACTGTAACCCGCACTGGAAACAGAATATTTCCCCAGTCTGATACTAAAGTCGCAGATAGCACCTATGGTGAAACCTAAGCCTTTGTCTTATAGTCATTCCGGTGAATATTGACTATTATTCCACCATCAGGGAGGATAGAAATGACGGCGCAACGTCAAAGCATCGTGAAGGGGAGCAAAGACAGCCCCCTGATTGACCAGACCATTGGTGATCTGTTCGATCAGGCCGCGATCACATATGCGGATCGTGATATGTTGGTGGTCTGTGATCAGGACATACGTTGGACTTACGCTGAATTTGCCCGGCGGGCCACAGATTTCGCAGCGGGGCTGCTATCGCTGGGCCTTGAACCTGGTGACCGGGTCGCCATATGGGCACCCAATTGTGCCGAATGGATCATCACCCAATATGCCACGGCAAAGGCGGGCCTTATTCAGGTCAATATCAATCCGGCCTACCGCCTGTCCGAGCTGGAATATGCCCTGAACAAGGTGGCGGCCAAGGCCCTGATTACCGCAGAAATCTTTAAAAGCAGCGCCTATATCGAGATGCTGCAAACACTGGCACCGGAATTGAATGACAGCCCGCCGGGACAGCTCAAGTCAGAAAAACTGCCCCATCTGTCCACGGTCATCCGGTTGGGCACCGACAAGACGCCGGGTTGCTATAATTTTAAGGATATATCCGGACGGGCAAATGCAGAGAACCACGCGCAATTAGAAACCATACAGGCAAGTCTGCACCCCGATGATGCCATTAATATTCAATTCACCAGCGGTACCACTGGCGCGCCCAAGGGGGCGACCCTGACCCACCGTAATATCCTCAACAACGGTTATAATGTGGGACAGGCCATGAAATTTACCGAACAAGACCGCCTGTGTATTCCGGTGCCGCTTTATCATTGTTTTGGTATGGTCATGGGCAGCCTGACCTGCATCACCCACGGGGCCTGTATGGTGCTGCCGGGTGAAGGTTTTGACCCGGCCCAGACCCTGCGCGCGGTCGCCGATGAGAAATGCACGGCCCTGCATGGGGTGCCGACCATGTTCATCGCCGAACTGGACCTGCCAGACCTGAAATCCTATGACCTCAGTCATCTCAGGACAGGCATTATGGCCGGGGCATCCTGTCCCATAGAGGTCATGAAGCGGGTATTCTCCGAAATGAATATGACCGAGGTCACCATCGCCTACGGCATGACAGAAACCAGCCCGGTCAGCTTTCAAAGCAGCACCGATGACCCCATTGACAAACGGGTATCCACCGTCGGACGCATCCACCCCCATGTGGCGGTCAAGATCATTGACGGGGACGGTGCAATCACGGAACGGGGCACCGAAGGCGAGCTGTGCACCCGGGGCTATTCGGTAATGCAGGGCTATTGGGCCGACCCGGACCAGACCGCAGAGGCCATAGACAGCGATGGCTGGATGCATACAGGTGATCTGGCGGTTCTGGATGATGAGGGTTATTGCAACATCGTTGGCCGCCTGAAAGACATGGTGATCCGGGGCGGGGAGAATGTCTATCCCCGTGAGGTGGAGGAATTTTTCTATGGCCATCCCAAGATACAGGACGCACAGGTCTTTGGCGTCCCCGATGATAAATACGGTGAGGAACTCTGCATCTGGATATGCCTGAAACCCGGCGAGAAATCGAGCGCAGAGGACATGCGTGATTTTTGCAAGGGACAGATTGCCCATTATAAAATTCCGCGCTATGTGCGCTTTGTCGATGAATTTCCCATGACTGTTACCGGCAAGATACAAAAATTCAAAATGCGTGAACAGATGATCCATGACCTGAACCTTGACGAAACCAGAACAGCTTGAACAAGGAGTTACGACCATTATGACCATACCCGGATTGATGCAGGAAAGTGATTTGATGATCTCGTCCCTGCTGCGCTATGCATCGGAATATCACGGCGGAATGGAAATCGTCAGCCGCAGTGTTGAAGGCCCTATTCACCGCTACACTTATCGGGAAGCAGAACAAAGAGCAAAACAACTGGCCAATGCGCTGATTAATCAGTTCGGCATCGAGCAAGGCGATCGGGTCGGCACATTGGCTTGGACCACCTACCGTCATTTTGAGCTGTTTTACGGCGTATCCGGTATGGGGGCTGTCCTGCATACCACCAACCCGCGCCTGTTTGACGAACAGGTCAGCTATATCATCAATCATGCCGAGGACCGTATCCTGTTCATTGATCTGGATTTTGTGCCACTGGTGGAAAAATTGTTGCCGGAGCTCAAAACCGTAGAGAAGATCATTATCCTGACCGACCGGGACCATATGCCGGATACCAGCCTGCCGGGCGTTCTGTGCTATGAGGATGTTCTGGCCGCCGAAAGCACAGATTATGACTGGCCCACATTTGACGAACGGGCGGCCTCGTCACTTTGTTATACCAGCGGCACCACCGGCAACCCCAAGGGCGTGCTCTACAGCCATCGTTCCACCATCATTCATGCCCTGTCAGCGGCCCAGAATAGTGCCTATGGCCTGTCCATCTATGACGTGATCATGCCCATCGCGCCCATGTATCATGCCAATGCCTGGGGCCTGCCTTACGTTTCGGCCATGTTGGGGGCCAAGCTGGTGCTGCCGGGGCCAAAAATGGACGGCGCGCATATCCAACATCTGATTGAAAGTGAGGGCGTGACCTTCTCCTGCGCGGTGCCAACGGTCTTTTCCATGCTGTTTCAATATCTGGAAGACAGCGGCAAGAAGGTAGACACCCTGAAACGGACCATGATTGGCGGCTCGGCAGTGCCCAAGGCCATGACCGAGAAATTCCGCGAAGTATATGGCGTGTCCGTTCTGCAACTCTGGGGCATGACCGAGACCAGCCCGCTGGGGGTTGTCGCCTGCCCAACGCCGCAGGTGGACGCCCTGCCGCCAGAAATACGCGAAGATGTTATGGACAAACAGGGCCGGGTTCAGTTCGGTCTTGAAATCAAGGTCCTTGACGAAGACGGCAATCCGGTTCCCCGTGACGGGGTCGCTTACGGCGACCTGTGGGTACGCGGGGCATGGGTGACGGCCAGCTATTACCGCAATGAGGGCGGCAGGGTTCTGGACAAGGATGGCTGGTTTCCCACCGGCGATGTGGTGACCATTGACCAATATGGCTATATGAAAATCACCGACCGGTCCAAGGATGTGATCAAATCGGGCGGCGAATGGATCAGCTCCATTGACATCGAAAATCTGGCGGTGGGTCATCCCAAGGTACTTCAGGCAGGCGTGGTCGGCGTGTTCCATCCCAAGTGGGAGGAACGGCCTATTCTGGTGATCAAACCCGCTCCGGGCCAGCAACCGACCGAGGCGGAGATACTGGATTTCCTCAAGGGCAAGATTGCCAAATGGTGGATGCCGAACGCGGTTTTTATTATCGATGACATGCCCCTGACCGCCACCGGAAAGATCAAGAAAATTACGCTCCGGCAACAATATAAAGATTGTTTGAAAGAGTAGTTTTGCCCTATAGTCACGGTATCATGACCCATAAACGCGTTCTCATTGCCGATGATCATCCGCTTTTCCATGAAGCCCTGAAAGGGGTGGTGATGGATGTGCTTGCCCGGGATACGGACTATATCTGTACGGTCAATGTACGCGAAACCCTGCAGGCACTGGAGGACAACCCGGCCTTTGATCTGATCCTGCTGGATTTAAAACTGCCCGGTGCCGACGGTTTTTCCGCCCTTATTTCCATCCGCAGCAAAGTGCCCGCCGTACCCGTGGTCATGGTCTCCTCAACCGATCAGGTGGATGTGGTCCGGGAGAGTTTTTCTTACGGTGCCATGGGATATCTGCCCAAATCATCCTCTCAGGAGGTGATGAAGAACGCCATCCGGCTGGTCATGTCCGGCAGCACCTATATCCCGACCGAGGCCCTGGGCTCCTTCAGCATAGCCGCCCTTGAAACTACGGCGAAAGAAACCCCAAAATCACAGGACCCCGCCTCTACCCTCACCCCGCGCCAATTGGCCGTTCTGGACCTTCTGGCCGAGGGCAAAGCCAATAAAATCATTGCCTATGATTTGAATATCAGTGAAATCACGGTCAAGGCCCATGTGTCTGCCATCCTGCGAAAACTTGGGGTAAGCAACCGCCTGCAGGCTGTCATTGCCGCCAAGAATATGACCCGCTAAACCAAATGCCGGATCAGGGCATGCAGGCGCGCGGCGACAACCGGCTTGTAAATAAGCGGTAATTCTTTGACCTTTAACATCTCCGCCAACGCACCGTCCCGGTCACTGGTGATAATGATCGCAGGGATGGGGTCAGAAAATTCTGCCCGGATTTCTGCCACCGCTTCAATGCCGGTATCATCCCCGTTCAGGTGATAATCGGCAATGATAATCTCCGGGGTCTTGTCCTGTTCAATAAGCTGCGCCAAGGCCCCGTCGGCGGAAATCCCCGTGATCGTAATACAGCCCCATTTCCCCAGCAAGGCCCTCATCCCGTCCAGTACATC
>UOED01000109.1_pt1 | contig 11859 bp, 11 predicted proteins | sample 1990161 | NCBI WGS metagenome assembly UOED01 (sample SAMEA4728526, study PRJEB27164) | hydrothermal vent metagenome | biome: marine basaltic hydrothermal vent biome; feature: marine hydrothermal vent; material: mineral | place: Pacific Ocean | collected 2011-06-14/2011-07-23 | depth 1741 m | reverse complement strand
CCCCATCCCCAATAGGTCGTCGCTAAACCAAATTTACCCTTATATAAGTCAATAAGAAATACCATTTTTCCCCCTTTTTACATAGCGTGACAACACTATTAAAACATATGCATATTTCGCTTTTACCAATATTTATTATTGACATGGCAAGTGCTATCTGTCGAGATTTTTCTTTACATAACCTTTGCAAATAAGAGTCTGAAAAAGAAATGTTTTACTTGCCCTTTTCACGTTTCTTAATTATAGCTGTCGGCGACGATGGTGCCCCCATATAGGGGGATAATAGGGAACTCGGCGTATATTCCGAGACTGTACCCGCAACTGTAATTGGCGAGCCACGCATCAAATGCCACTGGGGAAACTCAGGAAGGTGATGCACGGCGATAACGCATAAGTCAGGAAACCTGCCATCCGGTCGCCCTTTCTGCCTATCGGGTTAATGGGACAGAGCGGATTTTCCGCATAGGTGACATTTGTTGCTGTGTGCGGATGGTTTTCTGGATTTCCCCTGTGAACTTCCTCACACATATTTAAAAAATATTTATGAGGAAAAGACCTATGAAATACCAGAAACATCTTATCACCGCCCTGCTGTCCAGTGCCGCGATTTTGCCCGCAGCGCGGGCCGAGGACAGCATGCAGGAAGTCGTGGTTTCTGCCACCCGTTACGAGCGACCGCTATCTCAAATCGGCAGCAGTGTATCCGTAATCACCGCCGATGATCTTGAAAAATCACAGACCGTATTCGTTCAGGACATCCTGCAAAATGTTCCGGGCCTGAGCCTGAACCAGAACGGCAGTTTTGGCGGATCATCCTCCCTGCGTATTCGCGGGGCCAGCTCAGCCCAGACAGTTATCCTGATCGACGGGGTACAGATCAATGATGTGTCATCGCCCGGCGGCGGCTTTAACTTTGCCAATCTGGACCCCAATGGCATAGAGCGCATTGAAATACTGCGCGGCCCGCAATCCATACTCTATGGTTCTGATGCCATTGGCGGGGTGGTCAATATCATCACCCCCACCGGTGAAAAAGGCTTAAAAGGCAGCCTGTTCGCCGAAGGTGGCTCATTCGGCACCTTCCGTGCGGGCGGTAATGTTGCCGGCGGCAATGACGGAGTGAATTTCAGCCTGTCCGGCAGCGGCATTACCACCGACGGCATCTCCAAAGCTGACGAGGATAACGGCAATACGGAAAAAGACGGCTACCGGAATATCTCGCTCCACGGCAAGATCACGGCAAACCTGTCCGAAGACCACAAGGTACAATTGATCAGCCGTTATGTAGACAGCCGGAATGATTTTGACAGCTTCGGCCCCACAGACGGGGACAGGGTGGGCTATTCCAAAGAATTCCTGATTGCCGGTCGCGGCTATTTCAACTTTATGGATGGCAAGTTCCAAAATACCCTGTCCATTGAATATTCACAGACCAACCGGCGCAATGAATCAAACGGGGTTGAGAATTTCAAGGCCGAGGGTGCGCGCTTTAATGCCGATTATTTTGGTCACTATGAAGTGAATGAAGATTTCGGCATTTCCTTTGGCCTGCAACATGAGGAAACAAAATCCGCGTCTACGTCAACCAAAGAATTCAGCATCGATAGCGTTTTTTCCGAACTAAGCTGGCAGGGCATAGAAGGGCTGACCCTGACGGCGGGTTTGCGTTATGACGATCATAACCAATATGGCGGCACCACCACACCGCGCCTGACCGCCGCCTATTATTTTGCCGACAGCGGCACCAAAGTCTTTGCCAACTGGGGCGAAGGTTTCAAAGCCCCCAGCGTCTTTCAGCTCACGTATATTTGTGGCTTCTGCGGACTGACAGCACCGAACGGTGACCTGAAACCGGAAGAATCCAATGGTTGGGAAGTAGGTATTGAACAGACTTTCTGGGAAGATAACATTCAATTGGGCGCGACCTATTTCGATCAGAAAATCAAGAATCTGATTAATTTTGATTTCTCGGTTGGTTATGGCAATATCAATAATGTGCGCACCAAAGGAATTGAACTGTCCCTTGAGGCTGAGCTTATTGACGGCCTGATCGTGCGCGGCAATTACACCTATACTGATGCCAAGGATAAAGGCTCTGACATTATATTGGTACGGGTGCCGAAAAATGCCGCGTTCGCCGAGGTTCAATGGCAGATCGTTCCTGAATTCAATGTGGCCTTCAGCATGACTTATAATGGCAAGGAAACTGATAAATACACCCCAGGCACCAATGGCTGGACCCGCTTTGACCTGAAAGCAGCTTATGAATTCAGTGACGGGATAGAGGTTTATGGCCGGGTTGATAACCTGTTTGACAAAGAGTATCAGCAGATTTTCGGTTACGGCACCCCGGACCGTTCATTCTATGCCGGTATCAGAGGCAAATTCTAGTCCGACTTTTTTGCAGTGGCGGGGCGTGTCCTCGCCACTGTTAAAGCATCGTCAGAAAAGAAACTGCCGCATCCAGTTCGGCCTTCATATTGTCATGACGGATTTTAGCTTCGTCGTCCCTGCCCCATTGATCAATCTGATATTGCTCGTCCAGAATGGCCGCCCGCCAGGCCTGCGCCCCGTCAATATTGCCCCCCAATACATTCAGGGCCACGGACACCGAGCCACACAGGGTGGTGATATTGTAAAAAGCCGCGAGCCGGAAGCTGTCAATATCCTGTAGGATAGTCCCGACTTTGGCCAATGCCGCCTTGTCCTGCGCCACATGCAGTATCCCTGTTGTAACCGTCAGGTGAACCTCATGCGTATCCGCCAGCCAATCAAGGAGCGGTTGCCATTCCGTGGATTGTAAAGCCGCCAGATCAGCCGGAGATTCCGCCCGGTAACAGAGCAAATCCGTATCCGCATAATTAACCAGTTCAGAAATCAGGTCATCCCGGCGCGTGTCCACCCGGTCAATGGCCGTATTCAAAATCTTGGCTATCATCATGCTGTCCGGCGCAACCTTATCCTCTTGCGCGTTCCATTCCCGGCAAATGGCCTCTGCCAGCGCTTTCGTCGGGCTGATGGCGGGTCTTTTTTCCGGCGTTTTGACCAAGCGTCCGTCAAGTTCCACCGCAAAGCCACTGTCCTGCGGCACCACGTCTGCGCGCTTATAAAACCGTTTCATCAAGAATCTTTCTGAGGTGGGAAATATGGTCAATCATATGGTCGGCCCCGGCCTGCATCAGCTTTTCCGGCTCATGATAGCCCCATGTCACGCCCACGGCCCGCACCTTTGCGGCCTGTGCCATATGGATGTCATAGGTGGTATCACCGATCATAAAGGTATTTTCCGCCATGGCCCCAACATCCTGCATGGCGTTCAGCAACATGGATGGATGCGGCTTTCCCGGCCCGTCATCGGCGGTATTCAGGGTCAGGAAATAATCCCTCAACCCGTGATTTTTCAGAGTGATCTCCAAACCGCGCCGGGATTTTCCCGTAGCAATGCCGAGCAGATAACCCGCCTCGCTCAGGCTTTCAATAACCTCTTTCACCCCGTCAAAGAGCGGTTCCGGCACATCATCCAACTTGCGCAACTCCTGAAAGCGAGCAACGAAAGCATCCTTGAGGGCAAGATGGGTCGCCTTATTTTCACCCGGATGACAAATTCCGATGGCTTCCATAAGGGAGAGGCCGACAATCTGACGGATGGCCTCATCCCCCGGATAGGGCGTATCACAGACCCGGCAAGCTGACTTCATGGCGTCAAGGATCAAATGCTGACCATCTACCAAAGTCCCGTCACAATCAAACACAATAAGTTTCATCTATACTCCCATATGCCACAGGGTGACGAACATCATCACCGCCGTTGGATAAAAGGTCACCGCGAAACCAAAAGCCCGGGACAGGGCATTTTGATGATAGCCAATCCAAAAGCTGATCCGGCCCACGATGAACAGGCTGACCAGAATGGGAATGATCTTCATATCCCCGCTGTTGGCCGTAGCCGCATAGGCCAAATGAACGATGATCATCAGGACAAGCTGTTCCATGGTGTTCTGGATATAGCGCAGGTTTATGGTGATCGCCTTGGGCAGCCCGTCAGTCTGTCCTTCAATGGCCTGATCAGAAAAAAACCGTTGCCCCGCCACCGCCATGATGCCAAATAACAGCATCAAGGCCGCGTAAATTTCGCTTTTCAGCACATAGGCCAACCGGTCGCCGGTGGTCACCCATAGAGGCAGGCCCATATCAATAAAGCCATAGCCCATACCAACCCAGACAACAGAAAATACCGCCCCGGCAATCATGCCAATGCGCACATCCTTTTGTTTCTGGTTCAGGATAATCATTACGCCTCATCCTCCGCGAAGGGATTGCTCTTGTCCTGTTTGTCAAAGCCGAACATATCCCAGCTTTCCTTCATATGGCGCGGCAGGTCCGCCGTCACATCAAGCAAGCCGCCGTCCGGGTGATCAATTTCAATGCTACGTGCGTGCAGATGCAGTTTTTTACTGACCGCCCCGTCCAGAAAGGCCGCCTTGCCGCCGTATTTACCGTCCCCCACTATGGGCGTATCCAGCACCGTGGCATGAACGCGTATCTGATGGGTGCGGCCCGTCACCGGCTTGAAAGCGACCCAGCTTGTGGACCTGAGCGCACTGTCCATCACATGGAAATCCGTCACCGCCTTCTTGCCCTTGTCGGCCACCATCATGCGCTCGCCCCTTGTGCCCGGTTCCTTGTCCAGCGGGGCATTAACGGTGCCCTCGGTCCGGTCCGGCCTGCCCATCACCAAAGCCCAATAGATTTTGGACGTACGCCGGTTGCGGAATGATTCGGTCAGGCTCTTTGCCGCCGCGCTGCTCCGGGCGATCACCAGAACCCCGCTGGTATCCTTGTCCAGCCGATGAACCAGCTTTGGCCGTTCCGGGTTATCACCCTGAAGACAGTCCAGCAGCCCGTCAATATGGCGGGTCGTCTTGCTACCGCCCTGTACCGCAAGGCCGGGGGGCTTGTTAAGGACGATCACGCTATTATCCTGATAAATCACCATATCCCGCATCAGACGACTGTCTTCATCGCTATGTTTTTTCTGGGGTTTAAGGACACGGGGCTTGCCCGCATTGGGATTGTCGCCAATGGGGGGGACGCGGATTTCCATACCCTCTGCCACCCGAAAGCCCGCTTTGATCCGCTTGCCATCAGCCCGCACCTGTCCGGTACGCATCAGCTTTGACAGGCGGCCAAAGCTTAACTCCGGGAATTTCTTTTTGAACCATTTATCAATACGCCAGCCATCCTCGAACGGCTGAACCTTATGGTGGGTCACGCCCATCACTGTCTCCTTATGTCAGAGGATGGTAGTACGCCAAATAGCGCCCGGCGTAAAGCCCCAAGAACAGGGCCGCAACCCCTAATATGAGCGACGAGACCGCATAGGTGCCCGCCAGTACGATCTCATCCCGTTCCAGCATCAAGCCAACCTCCAGAGAGAAGGCGGAAAAGGTGGTAAACCCGCCCAAAACCCCAATGACCAGAAACCCCTGCCAATGATGGGACAGGCTATACCGGGCCGCCAATATAGTCACCACTACGCCAATGATGAAAGAGCCCAGGATATTCACCGTCAGCGTACCCCAAGGGAAGCCCGGCCCCATAAGCTTGAACATCATTTTGCCCACCAGAAAGCGGCCCGTGGCCCCCAGAGCGCCGCCCATTGCCACGGCTAAAATCATTTTAAACATATGCCCTCCCGGTGCCATAACGCCAAATTATCATCTTGCACAGCATACGACAAAATGGCATGATTGCGCAAATCTTTAAAATTGGGTGACATATGTTCTTACTGGCCTTTTTCCTGAAAAAACTGATCCGCGAGGGCACACTTCATGTCATTGATGCCTCTGGCACCAAACATAGCTTTGTCGGTACGCCAACGCCTGAGATCACCATTCGCTTTCATGACAACAATGTTCCCCGGAAGCTGTTTTTCAAACCAGACCTGAAGGCCGGTGAATGCTATATGGATGGCAGCCTGACCGTCGAAGATGGCAAGGACATATATGACTTCCTCTATATGATCACCAAAAATATGGAATGGCGCAAGGGCAACGCCATGCATCTGACCGGCGGTGATCCCTATAGCCGTTTTAAAAGCTGGATTGCGCAGATTAATCCGACAGGGCGTTCCCAAAAAAATGTGGCCCATCATTATGACCTGTCGGGCAAGCTCTATGATATGTTTCTGGACCCGGACCGGCAATATAGCTGTGCCTATTACAGGTCAGCGGAAGACACGCTGGAACAGGCGCAGGAGAACAAGAAAAACCTTATCGCCGCCAAACTTTTGCTGGAAGACCATCATGAGGTATTGGACATCGGTTGTGGTTGGGGCGGGTTGGCCCTGCATCTGAACAAAGCCTCCGGGGCCAGTGTCACCGGCGTGACACTCAGTCAGGAACAATATGACATTGCCCGCAAACGAGCCAAAGACGGCAATGTGTCCGACAAGGTTCGCTTCAATTTTCAGGATTACCGGGATGTGACCCAAAAATTTGACCGTGTCGTCTCCGTGGGCATGTTTGAGCATGTGGGACGGCGGCAGTATCAGACCTATTTTGACAAGATCTATGACTGTCTGAAAGATGACGGGGTCGCCCTGATCCACACCATAGGCCGGGCCGACGGCCCCGGCTCCACGGATCCCTGGACCATTAAATATATCTTTCCCGGCGGCTATGCGCCCAGCCTGTCGGAAATCGCCCCGGTCATTGAGAAAGCCGGGCTTTATATTACCGATATGGAGGTCTGGCGGTTGCATTATGCCAAAACATTAAAAGAATGGCGTGCGCGAGTTTATAAGAACAAGGCAGCCATTATCGACCTTTATGATGAACGGTTTTTCCGCATGTGGGATTTTTATCTGGCCAGCGCGGAATCGTCCTTTCGCAACCTTGGCCATGTGGTGTTTCAATTCCAACTGGCCAAAAAGGTGGATACCGTCCCCCTCACCAGAGATTACCTGTTAAAAAAGTAAGTTTTTTATATCTGTCCCAATGTATCTCCTGCCCGGCGTCTATGTTGACAATGGTGCGGGTAATATTATAGTCTAGACCCATGAAACCAGCCGTTTGCGCCCGGATTCATGGCATTCCTGCCCGACAGGGCTTTGTCGATGTGAAAAGTCGTATCACCAAGTAACGATTAAAAAATTTACTAACAGGTAAAAAAACTTGCCAAAAGACTTTTCTAGAACGTCTTTACTGCATATAATAAATAATAATAAAAACACTATCCCCCAACTTCAATAATAACAGAGGAAACATATCCATGAAAATATCCAGAAAATTAACCATTCTTGCCGGAACCGCCATGGTATCCAGCATGATCATGAACGGCACCGCCTTTGCCGAAGAAGACACAAACGACAAGGTTGTATTTGAGGAAATTCTTGTTACGGCGACAAAACGGTCGTCCACCATCAAGGATGTCCCCTTTTCAATCAACGCCCAGACACAGAGAGATATTCAACGTACCGGCGCGCAAAGTCTTGAGGACCTTGCCCGCAATGTGGCTGGCCTGATGATTCAAAACCTCGGCCCCGGCCAGAGTCAGGTTGCCATTCGCGGCGTATCAGCGGGTCAGATCGTTCGCGACCAACCGGGCGTTAAGGAACAGGTTGGCGTATATCTGGATGAATCCGTGATCTCCCTGTCGCTCTTTACCCCCGATATTGACCTGTATGACCTGAACCGTGTGGAAGTTCTGCGCGGACCGCAGGGCACATTGTTTGGCTCCGGCTCCATTGGCGGCACCATCCGCTATATCACCAACCAGCCAAATACCGAAGGCCTGGAAGGTAGCGTCGAGGGCAATATCAATGTCGTTGATGGCGGCGGCACTGGCGGCCATATCAAAGGCATGATCAATATACCAATTTCCGAAGACAAGGCCGCCATCCGTATCGTTGGCTATCGCACGGAATATGCCGGCTTCATTGATGCCCTGCGTGAAGGGGGCGGTATAGACAAGAATGTCAACAGTGGCTCCCGCACCGGTGGACGTATATCCCTGCTCCTGAAACCCACAGAAAATATCACCATAACACCCCGGATTATCTATCAGAAAATCGATATGGACGGCAATAACCGTCAAGAAGTCTTTAATCTGTACGCCAATCCGTTCACAACCACGCGCACGCCGGTACAATTAGGCCCACGCCAGCAATTCCTGCTGCGGCGGGAAGGCTTTAATGACAAGACCCTGATTGCCGATTTAACCGCTGAAATTAACTATGACGGTTTTGACCTGACAACGGTTTCAAGCTACACAGACCGGAATATACTGGTCAGCCGTGATGCCAGTGCCCTGACTGGCAGTGTGTCAGTTGACCTTGGCTTCCCGGATGCCGCTGTGTTACTGCCGTCCAATCTGCGAGACACAACCAAGGTCAAACAATTTACCCAGGAAGTCCGGGTAAGTTCAAACGATGACGGGCCTTTGCAGTGGGTTGCCGGTGTTTTCTATGCCAACACCGACCGTTTCTATAAACAGTTCCTGCCAACCCCCGGTTATGATGCCTTTGTGGATGCGGCCTTTGGTGCTGGCACTTCTGCGGCTGTCGGGGCTGGTGTAGGGCCGGTTGATTCGCCCTTCTATTCTGAACTACCCTATAATCTGGAACAGATTGCGGTCTTTGCCGAAGCCACATATGACATCACCGACGAATTTCATTTCACTGCCGGTGGCCGTTATTATGATTACGAAGAAGTTCGTAGCGTTACCCAGGTTGGGCTTTTCGGCAACGGTGTTGTGGATCAGGTAGATAAAACAGCCTCCAACGGCTTTACCCCGCGCTTTCTGGCCAGTTATGACGTGAATGACGAAATTACCGTCAATGCCCAAATTTCAAAAGGCTTTCGTCTTGGCGGGGTAAATGATCCTCTGAATACGGCCCTTTGTAATGCCAATGATCTGGCTATTTTCGGTGGCTTTCAGGACTATAATGATGAAACCCTCTGGAACTATGAGGCCGGGGTCAAGGTTAACACGGGCAGTATGTCTCTGAATGTTGCGGCATTTTATACCAAGATGTCCAACCTTCAGGTAACATTGGACGCCGGATCCTGTTCTTCGCGCATATCCTTTAATGTGCCGGATGCCCATTCACAGGGGGTTGAGTTTGAATTGAAGGCCCAGCCCATTGAAGGCTTCGATGTTTCCGTTGCCGGTAGCTTCCTCCAGTCTGAATTTGATTCAACCGTCCTGGACAGCACCGGCGCAGTTCTGGGCGGCGTGCGGGACGGTAATCGTCTGCCATCCGTGCCAAAATTCAATATTGGCGTGACCGCGACCTATAACTTTGAACTTGATTCCTTTGGCGATAATACGGAAGGCTATGTTTCCGCGACCTTCCAACATCGCAGTAGCATCTTTACCCAGCCTTCCGATCAGGAAGCGGGCGGAGGACAAGGGAATTCCATTCTCCGGCAGGCTTCCGGCCTAGCATTTGGCGGGGCAAGCGGCCTTGACGAAACGGTCATAGACTTGCAACTTGGATCATACCAGACACTGAATATCAGCGCCGGTATTGTTATGGAAAGTTGGGAAGTTGTGGCCTATATCAACAATCTGACGGACGAGAATGCCAACCTGTCCTTTGACCGTGAACGCGGTGGACGGGCGCGGCTTGGTTTCCGGACCAATCAGCCCCGTACATTTGGTTTGACTATACGGTCCTTCTTCTAGGACGGTCAGATAACATTCATCCAAAAAAAACGGGAGGTGCCAAACAGCACCTCCCGTTTTATTATCCTGATACTGAAAATCAGGCTTTAGGCTTGATCTCGTTCTGTTCGAACAGACCAAGTAATTCGCCATTAGCCGCCATCTCACGGATGATGTCACATCCACCAACGAATTCACCCTTCACATAAAGCTGGGGAATAGTCGGCCATTCGCTATATTCCTTGATACCGTCCCGAAGCACGGAATCCTGCAAAACGTCAAAGGCTTCAAAATCCACTTTAAAATGATTTAGCACCTCTATCACGGCGGCGGAAAATCCGCATTGGGGGAACATGGGGCTGCCCTTCATATAGAGAACAATGTCACTATTTTGAACGTCGGCTTCGATACGGGCGAAAATTGGGTTTGTCATAGGTTTTTTCCTGAAATTATATCTTTATCATTCTGGTATAGCAGTTTGGAGAGCAAGGGCATGAAGATCATCACCCATTTTTCCTTTGAGGGCCTTATAGACCATCTGATGCTGCTTGACACGGCTTAATCCGGTAAATTTCTGTGAGACCACCAGAGCCGCATAATGGTCCCCGTCCCCGCGCAAATCCTGAATATCAATGGTAGCATCAGGCAATGCTTCTCTGATCATGTCTTCTATATCCTGGGCACTCATCGCCATTACCTGTCTCCTAATTCGTCTTTAATTATGCACCAAGTAGCATGCGGCTGTATTTTTTCGTAACTTTCTGACAGACAAATATGACCAACATACTTGCCAAGGTTAACGATATGATAAGTAGAGTATAAGAGATAAGGTTGCCTTCTGGAAAATCAAGAGTCCCTGCGGCCTTTTGGTAAAGTATTTTTATGGCCGGCAAGATATAAGCATGAATAAAAAAAATACCAAAACTAATATGGCCCAGATAATTTAATCTATCACCGAAAAAATCTCTGGATTTATAGAGGTAATAAATTAACAGGGGGCACATCAGTAATTTAGACGTATATATAAAATACTGACCATAACCATCAATATTAACATTCCCAAATATCAACAATGCGACAAGGAATAATATGATCAGGTGATATTTTTTCATTAGTTCCAATATACGATCATGATGTACAGAGGCAAACATACCGAAAAGATAAATAGAAAATAAATAAGCGGCTTTGTTAAGGGGGCCATATTGCCCGTCTCTCCCCAGAAAAAAAGAAAAAACCATCAAGAGCGGGAGCAACCAGTAAATCCTGCCGTCTCGGTCGGCTTTAATTAACAAGGGGGAAATAATATAAAAAATAAATATGGTAGGAACAAACCAGAAAGGAGCTAAATGTTTGCCTGTAATAAGAAAATAAAAAACTTGTTCGGCCAGGCTGTTGTCATAGAAGCCCTGCCAAGTGTTATCTTGATAAGCAATTTGAGTATAGTAAAATATGCCTGGTATGGATAACAGGAGATAGGGTACTATGACATACTGGAATTTTTTCTTCCAATAGAAGTATTTCTCAAATCGACCACTGAGATACTGGAATAAAAACCCCGCTATGAAGAAAAACAAAATCGAAGATTGATTAAATAGGGTATCAAAAAATTGAAAAAGGACGGGATGGTTATCCCATCGAAAAGCATGTAATGTATGGGCACTGACAACACCAATAATTGCGAATGCCCGAAAATTATGTATGTGTGAAAGAAACATATTAACCCTATTCCTGCCATTTAAGTTTGCGTCATATATTTTTCCATCCAGAAATTATGAGCATTATGAATATGTTCCACACTAATCTTGATATGTTTATTTATTATTAATTCACGACCACCTGTCTCGCCTATAATCTGTGCAATAATACCCGCTTGCTGAGCCATTTCAAGCATATCATCGGCTTTACCCACCGGAACCGACAATATATACCGTGCCTGATCTTCGCCAAAGGCCAAAGCGTGAAGTGGTACATCTCCACTAACAACAGAAATCGTCATGCCCATATAGGCTGCCATGGCCATTTCCGCCAGCGCCACATACAAACCGCCGTCGGATATATCGTGGCAGGCGGCAATATTTCCGGCTTCGATCTGAGCGCGGACAAAATCACCGTTTTTCTTTTCAAGGGCGAGATCAACGGGCGGCGGCGCACCCTCTTCGCGGCCCTCCATCACCTCAAGATACAGCGAAG
>UOED01000099.1_pt1 | contig 12062 bp, 10 predicted proteins | sample 1990161 | NCBI WGS metagenome assembly UOED01 (sample SAMEA4728526, study PRJEB27164) | hydrothermal vent metagenome | biome: marine basaltic hydrothermal vent biome; feature: marine hydrothermal vent; material: mineral | place: Pacific Ocean | collected 2011-06-14/2011-07-23 | depth 1741 m | reverse complement strand
CGGCGAGATTTCACTGGCCCACCGGGGGGTGTTATTCCTTGACGAATTGCCCGAATTTCAACGTCCGGCACTGGACAGCCTGCGCCAGCCCATTGAAAGCGGCGAGGCGGTGGTGGCCCGGGCCAATCGCCATGTGACCTATCCGGCGCGGTTTCAACTGGTGGCGGCGATGAATCCCTGCCGCTGCGGGTATCTGGATGACCCGGCGCAGGCCTGCTCCCGCGCGCCCAGATGTGCGGTGGATTACCAGTCAAAAATCTCCGGCCCTATGATGGACCGCTTTGATATTCATATTGAGGTCCCGGCGGTTAGCGCTCATGATCTCACTCTGCCTGCGCCTTCCGAGGGTAGCCCGGATGTGGCCGCCCGTGTCATGGCCGCCCGAACCCTGCAAACGGAACGTTATCAGGCCATGGGGCTGGATCATATTCGCTGTAATGCCGAGGTGGATGGTGAGGCTCTGGAGGCCGTAGCAAGTCTTGATGACGCCGGACAGGAAATTCTCACCCAGGCCATTGATGTTATGCGGCTGACAGCGCGCGGCTATCACCGCATATTACGCGTAGCCCGCACCATTGCCGATCTGGATGGAAGTCAGAATATCAAAAAAATACATGTCTCCGAAGCCCTGAGTTATCGCCAGAAAAAACATATCAGGTAATTTATTTAACATATTTCAGGTGTAAAGAATCCTGACAAAGCGTCGGAATATTTTACAGTTTATTGGGTGTTGTTTTTTACTTAACAACTAAAGGACGTATGTTTTGAGCTATTTTTCCTGATTGGCACGAATATTGCTAGTCTACAATATATTATTGAGTGTATTCGGTTTTATTTTTTATTTTAAGGAAGGTTTTACAATGCAAAAGAAACTCTTAACCGGTCTTGTGGCCGCTGTGATGTTTTCCGGAGTGTCTTTGACATCCTTTGCGACAGTGTTAACATATGAATTTACCATTACGAGTGACCAGTTGATGAATTATAATATGGTAAACGGGATTGATGGTTCGACAGCTGTGGATAATGGGCAATACGAGAATGCCAGATTATTTCGGAGCTACAGCAATGGCTGGGGAGACCAATATAGAAGTTATTGGGCCTCATCAAACGGAGATTTTAATAGCTGGGCCCAGAGCGGTGACAGGTTAGTCCAATTTAATCTGTGGGGCTATGATGGCAATGGTACCAAATGGGGCGAGAAGTATAAGGTATATGACTGGGCAGGTGCCTCTATTACTTCAAAAACCAGTTGGGAAGGGACGAGTGAACCTTGGCCATGGGGCAGTTTTAATGATTATGTATCTGGTAAACAGCCCGGTTACGGCGCTTCCTATAATGACGGTGAGTTACTGGGCTGGAGTGTCAGCGATGGTAATACGGCCTATGCGGATGGTATCGGTTTTTCTGATCCGTTAAGTACCTTTACATTTCGGATGGCCCTTAACATGGATGACCCGGCCTTTGGAGACACAACCCCGTGGAATAACGGTAATGAAGGAGAACTGGTGGTTTGGTTTGGCGGCTGGACTCAGAATGTGAATCAGGAATGGACGGGTCTGTACGAAGGTAATGTTATCCTGAACGGTACCAGAATCCCAGAACCCGCCCCATTGGCCCTGCTGGGCTTTGGTCTGCTGGGATTGGGTGTGGCGCGTAGACGCCGTCGTTAAATATAACCTATAATTATTGAAATGAACGGCTTCCTGAATATTCGGGAGGCTGTTTTTTGTTCTGTATATTAGCATCAAAGAAAACCCAAAAGTGTAAAGAATTCTGATAACCTGTCGGAATATTTTACACTTTTGTGCAGAATGTATTTAGTAGAAGGTTGAAATATAAGAAGATTTTTATTGGCACGAGAATTGCTTGACTTATTGTGTAAGTTGAATGTTTCGTTACTAACAGTAGGGATAATATTATGTTTTTTCAAATATTTAAAATTAATCATAAAATAATTACCATGACCGCAATATTGGGAAGCTTGTTGATAAACAATTCGGCATGGGCCGTTCCTGTTGAACGGGACCTTTATGTAACAGATTCGGAATATGGCAATATTTTTGTGGTTGACCCAAGCAAGTCAGTCAGCATTCTGGTGTCCGAAGCTCAGATCATGGCGGCGACCGGGGCAACAGAGGCGCGGTTTACCGATAACGGGCTTTATTATGATCAGGCAACGGATAACCTGTATTTCACCGATAGTGAATCGGATTCGGTATTGGTCCGCAATAGCTCAGGCGTGGTCTCCGTCGTTTCAACGGCAGCACAGATAACGGCAGCAACGGGGGGGGACTCCAACCCTGAACATATTACCATGGTGAATGGTGATCTGTTTGTGACCGATGCAAGGGCAGATTCCCTGTTGAAAATAGATATTGGCACCGGGAATGTTGCAGTATGGACCCCTGAGGCAGATTTCGTAGGGGTGACTGGGATTACCAGCGTGGATATGCATAGCGGTATTGCGGTATCAGCAGATGGCACTACTATTTATGTGGCCTCTGATGATGCGCCAAATGCGGTTTTCGCCGTTGATGTTGCGACTGGCGATCCGACGTTGTTGGCTACCGATAGCAGATTTAATGATCTTGACGTATTCCTGACGCTTGCTCCAAACGGTGATATCATCATTGCAGATGATTCAGGCGGCGATGATATTTTCCGGGTGACCCCAACTGGCACTGTGTCGATATTCCTTTCTGAAACCGAACTGGAAGACCTTACCGGTTTTGATGTAAACCTGGAAGGGGGCCTTGTCTTTGATGAATTCGGCAATTTTTATCTGGCGGAGGAAAGAACCGATAATATATATAAATGGCTGGTTGATGATATTCTTTCCGGTACGATAGATGTCGCGTCCGGGGCACTATATTTATCACAGGCTGATGTGGTTTCCGGCCTCGGTCTGGTCTCTACCCCGAGCCGTAGCGGTGTTGACTATGAGGGCGGTATTGTCTTTGGGCGCGCTTCGGTAATGCGTGATGTACCTGAACCCGCCCCATTAGCACTATTAGGTCTTGGCCTGTTGGGTCTGGGGCTGGCGCGTGGGCGCCGCAGATAAATATAATATTGGTGTTACTTTCAGGCGGCCTTTGCGGGTCGCCTTTTTTTTGATCTATTCTCCCGGTAATAATCATTGACATCGTTGTAAATTTTGATGCTATGATCTCTTATAAATAACAGGGAACCGGATTATGTTAAAAAAAGCCATTCTGATTTTTGCACTGACCATCATGCCGATGGCCGCAATGGCAAAATCCAGCGCGCAGAAAAGGGCTGATATTCTTGAGATGAGGACAGAGGTGTTAAATCAGCTTTATGTAAATCACCCGGAAGCCAAAGTCATGGTTAAAAATGCGGCGGGCTATGCGGTGTTTAACAATGGGGGTATTAACCTGATTTTACTGTCAGCGGGTAGCGGCAAGGGGGTTGCCCATGATAATAAAAGCGGCAAAGATACTTTCATGCGTATGGCCACCGGCGGTGTTGGCATTGGCCTTGGTATCAAGGATTACCGGGCAGTGATGATCTTTCACAAGCGATCCGCCTTTGATAAATTTGTTGAAGATGGCTGGGATTTTTCGGGGCAGGCAGATGCGGCGGCTACTCTGGATGACGCTGGCGGCGAGGTTAATGCGGCGGACACGGTCGTCGGCGGCGTGACCGTCTATCAAATGACCAAACGCGGTCTGGCTCTGCAAGCCACCTTGCAGGGGACCAAATATTGGGTCAGTAAAAAACTGAATAAACGACCTTAAGAAAGATATACGCAAAAATATGGTAACAGGTAAAAGCTGGCGGCATTCCGTTCAGGAGTATCGTCACCCCCGGGTGATTGGCGTTTTTTTTATGGGGATTTCCAGCGGCTTTCCCCTGACGCTTCTTTTGTCGTCTCTGGGCTTCTGGTTGATTGATGAGGGGGTGTCTAAGTCAACTATTGGCCTGCTCACCCTGTCCCTCATTCCCTATTTTCTGAAATTTGTCTGGGCACCTGTGCTGGACAGTCTGCGGGTGCCTTTGCTGGACAGGTTACTTGGCCGCCGCCGGGCGTGGCTTATCCTGATTCAGATTGGTCTTGCCTTTGCCATTGTCGGTCTGGCGAGCGCATCGCCGGTTGAGGCCCCGGTTTATTTTGGCCTTATGGCCATGCTAGTATGCTTTATGAGCGCCAGTCAGGATCTGGTGATTGATGCCTACCGGATTGAAATTCTCGAAGAAGAAGAAATGCCGGCGGGGGCGGCTATGACTCAATTTGGTTACCGGGTGGGCAATTTGATTGCCGGGGTTGTGACCCTGAAACTTGCCGACTGGTATGGTTGGGAGGTTGCCTATCTCACCATGCCTTCACTGCTTCTTTTCGGCTTGATTCCGGCTCTGATTTTCGGCGAGCCTGTGATGCGTGGCAAGCAATTAATCGAAAAGGAAATACAGGCAGTTCGGGGTTGGTTGTCAAAAGGTCGGCAGAAGCCGGAAGTCCTGCATAAAGTCATAGAGAATATCTATATGACTGTGGTCGTGCCTTTCAAGGAATTTATTCAGCGTAAAGGCTGGTGGGTTATTTTACTGTTCATTCTGTTACTAAAAGTCGGGGATAGTTTGGCGGCGGTGATGACCGCGCCTTTGATCGGTGACCTGGGCTTTTCCAAGGATGAGATTATCTGGGCCAATAAAACCGTGGGCTTTGTGGCGGTGCTTGTGGGGGCATTTTTTGGCGGTGTCGTCCTTAACCGTCTTGGCACATACCGGGGCCTTATGGTCGCGGCGGTTCTCATGATGGTGACGAACTTAAGCTTTGTGCTTCTGGCGGAAAATGGCCGCAATGTGGATATATTGATTTTTGCCATCGGATTTGAGAATTTTGCCACCGGTATGGGCGGAACCATCGCCATTGCCTATCTGTCAGGGCTGTGCAATATGGCCTATACGGTGACCCAATATGCTCTGTTATCGGCCTTTGCCTCCCTTGGGCGATTATTGATTGGGGCCCCGTCCGGCTTTATGCAGGAAGCTATGGGCTATACCGAGTTTTTCCTCTTGACCACAGCGATGGCCATTCCGGGAATTATCCTGTTGATGGTGATGAAAAGGCTGGGCTATGTGGGGGAGAGCCTAACACTTCCGGGCGATGATCCTAAGGATTGAGGAAAACCGGTTCTGCCGCCATGTCATTTTGAACCCATGCTGTTCCAGCAGAAACATAATATTTTTCGAGGTGAAAAAATTGATCTGTCCGGGCAGGGGAGTGGTCTTTTGAAAGGGCCGTTTTACCGGCACAGACAGATACCATGTTTCGCCGGGCGCAAGCTTTTGAAATTTCTGCCGAAAATACTGGTTCAGGTCATCCTGAAAGGGCAGGGTCATATTTGATATTTCACAGACACACTCATTTTGAACCTGCTTTGGAATATCTTCAACGGGGGGCTGTTGATCTGTAATAGCTATCCGCCGTTCAAAATGGCAAAAGGGGCAGATATACGCCTGCACGGATGGTGCATCTGGAATTTTGGCACCGCAAACGGGGCAGAGAACAGGGGCAGAGGTCATAAAGTCACACGAGCCTTCATTGTAAATCTTTCGTCATTTTTATAGGTTAACCTTGAACGAAAGTTAAGATGATTTATAAGATTATAGGAAAATAATTTACCATATGAAGAACGGGATATATGATCGGTAATCCAGAGAGTGCCAAAAAAGATGTCTTGATCTCCGCCGGGGATATAGAGGTGCGCCTCGCCGCCACAGAGGAAGAAGTGGTTGCGGCCCAAAAATTGCGTTATAGCGTTTTCTATGAGGAAATGCAGGCCATCGCCAGCCCCGAGGTCGCCCGGCAGGAACGGGATTTTGATGACTTTGACTTGATTTGCGATCAGCTTCTGGCCTTTGATACAACTAAAAGCGGGGAGGATGCCGTGATTGCCACCTACCGCCTGCTCCGGGAAGAAAAGACCGGCAGTATTCATGATTTCTATTCCTTTCAGGAATTTGATCTGAGCAATATGGATAATGATCATTTCAGGGAGCTAATGGCGGGCCGGCAATTACTGGAATTGGGCCGTAGCTGTGTGCGCGAGGACTATCGGTCCCACAACATCATTCAGCTTATGTGGCGGGCCATCGCGAAATATATTGTTCGGCATAATGTGGGCTGTATGTTTGGCTGTGCCAGCCTTGCCGGGGTTATTCAGGGCGATCTGGAATTGCCTCTGTCTTACCTGTATCACAAATATAAAACCCCCGATGAGTTCAACATCCCCGCTCTGCCGGAACGTTATCAGCGGATGAATTATGTTGAATGGGATGATATGGACCGGAGCAAGGCCAAACGTCAATTGGCCCCTTTGGTGCGTGGTTACGCGTCTCTGGGCTGTTATATTGGCGACGGGGCGGTGGTTGATAAGCAGTTCAACACCACCGATGTCTTGATCCTGCTCCTCACCGACCGCTTACGGGAAAGAGGTACCCATCTTTTTGAAGGTACGGACCCTGGTTTTTGCTAACCCCATAGCCGTTGATCATAAGGATAGATAAGTCCGTCCTCTAGGCGCAAAGAGGGTGTGCGGTCATGGATCAGCATGGACGCGCCGTCAAGATCACGGTATTTACACAGGCTGGCGACCACAAAGCCCGGTGCCATGGACAGGGATGAGGCGCTCATACAGCCCATCATCAGGCCGAACCCTTTGGCCCGTGCCGCCTCTGCCAGCAACAGGGCCTCAGTCAGGCCACCGGTCTTGTCCAGTTTGATATTGATCATGTCATAACGCCCGACCAGAAAGTCAAGGTCATCGCGGTCCCGGCAACTTTCATCGGCGCCAAGGGGCAGGGGCGATTGATAGTCAATCAGGCCGCTGTCCTGTCCCCGTTTCAGAGGCTGTTCGATCATCTTGACGCCGATTTCCTTTAGCTGGGGCGCATAGCGTTCAAGCTCTGCCAGCGTCCAGTCCTCATTGACATCGACAATGAAATCCGCATGGGGCGCCCCGGCGCGGACGGCGCGCATTCTCTCCATGACAAGTTCACGGTTAAGCTTGATTTTCAGCAGGTCGAAACCGGTAAAGCTGCGGGCTTTATTCTCCATCCATTCGGGAGCGCCGATGCAAACCGTAATATCGCCTTCCAGCGGGGCGGCGGGTTCGGCAAGTCCTGAAATCTGCCAGATGCTCTGGCCTGTGGTCTTGGCTTCCAGATCCCACAGGGCGCAATCAAGGGCATTGCGGCCCGAACAGGCGGGCATTAGGCTCTGTAATTCTGCGCGGGTGATCCCCTGTTCTATACGGTCGCGGGCTTGCATGAGGCGGTCATATTCACCGGACAGCGATTGGCCGAGGAATTCCTGGGGGCAGCTTTCACCGCGCCCGAAAATACCGTCCTGCTCCAGTTCCACCACAAGAAGGCCGACTTCGGTGATGGGGCCACGGGCAATGACAAAGGGTTCTTTCAGCTCGCGACGGTCTTTGGTGAGTGTTATTTTCATCAGATTTTATCCTTGATCAGCTTGTCCACAATGGGGCCAACGCCCGTACGCACCGGATCGACGCAGGGCAGGCCCAGATCATCCTCGGTCTTTTTCAGATAATCCATGGCCGCATCCTCGCTTAAAGACGATGTGTTGATATTAATCCCGACGCAGGTAATGTTCGGATTGGTGCGGCCCCCCATCTGCAAATTCAGGGCAATACAGTCCTTGAGGGTGGGCAGGGTATAGCCCTCAATGCCCTTGACATTCTCCCGTCCTGCCTGATGACAGACGACGATGGCATCGGCCTGTGCGCCGTGGAGCAGGCCAAGGGACACCCCGGCATAGGCCGGATGATAGAGAGAGCCTTGCCCCTCTAATATATCCCAGTGATCGGGGCTGTTGGGCGGGCTTAAGTATTCTGTGGCTCCGGAAATAAAGTCAGACACCACCGCATCCACGGAAACGCCGGACCCGGCGATCAGGATACCTGTTTGCCCGGTGGCCCGGAATGTGGCTTTCAGGCCCTGGCTTTGCATTTCTTTTTCCAGTGCCAGCGCCGCATACATCTTGCCCACCGCGCAATCGGTACCCACGGTCAGCAGTCTTTTGCCCTCGCGCAGCGCGCCGGTACCCACATTGAAAGACTGGGTCGGGAAACGCACATCAAAAATCTGGCGGCCATATTTTTCCGCCGCCGCCTTTAATTCCGGCACCTCGGCAAGGCGCACATGCAAACCGCTGGCAATATCAAGTCCGGCTCCCAGCCCCTCCAGCAGGAAATCCAGCCAGTTTTGCGGGAGTTTTCCGCCCTGCGGTGCGACACCGATCAATATGGTTTTAAGGCCAGCGTCCACGGCGGCCTTCATGTCATAATCAGGCAGGCCCAGATCAACACCGCCGGGAAAACGAAACTGTCCTGCCGCCTGTTCCGGTCGCCAGTATTGCACCCCGGCGGCAGTTTTGGCATATATAGCGTCCTGAACATCGCCGACGAATAAAAGATAGGGTTTTTTAATCATATTACATACTTTCCAAAGGGGCATATGAGATAGACTTAACATATAATTTTACAAAGTAAAATTAATAGCTTTTGACCCTAAAGTTTTTTCTTTGTATATAGTTGTACATACAGATTTTAGAATGAAGAAGGTTTATCCATGAAAATCAATCCGGGAAATGTCTCTCTCGCCAGCCTGCGGTCATTTTATGAGACGCCGGAACCCCTTGAGCTTACGGCATCCGCTTGGCAGGATATTGATAAAAGCCATGATATGGTGTTGGATATTCTGGCGAAAGATACGACGGTATATGGTATTAACACGGGCTTTGGCTTATTGGCGCAAACCCGAATCCCCAATGATCAGCTTAACCTGCTTCAGGAGAATCTGGTGCTGTCCCATAGTGCGGGCGTTGGCGATGATTTAAAGGCGGATATGGTGCGGCTGATCATGCTGCTGAAGATTATCAGTCTTGCGCGCGGTTATTCCGGGGTCCGGCGGGTGGTTGTGGAGACGCTCCTGCTGTTTCTGGACAAAAATATCATCCCCGCCATTCCGGCCAAGGGATCGGTGGGTGCTTCCGGTGATCTGGCTCCCTTGGCCCATATGGCACTGGCCCTGATCGGGGAGGGCCATGTTTATTATGACGGCAAGCGCATGGCGACTAATATGGTCCTGAAAAAGACCGGGATTACGCCGCTGATCCTTGGGCCGAAAGAGGGGTTGGCCCTGCTGAACGGCACCCAGACCTCGACGGCGCTGGCACTGGCGGGATTGTTCGCGGCGGAAAATTTATTTGCCGGGGCGGTTGTGGCCGGGGCCATGTCCGTGGACGCGCTTCAGGGCAGTATCGCCCCCTTTGATGCCCGTATCCATGCGGCGCGGGGTCAGCCGGGCCAGATGGCGGTGGCGCAAAAATACAAGGGGTTGATTGAGGGTAGCCGCATATTGAACTCCCATGTGAATTGTGAACGGGTGCAGGACCCCTATTCCCTGCGCTGTCAGCCACAGGTCATGGGGGCCTGCCTGGACCTTATGCATCAGGTCAGCAAGACCCTGCTGACCGAGGCCAATGCGGTGACTGATAACCCGCTGATTTTCTGTGATAACGGTGATGTGATTTCCGGCGGCAATTTCCATGCGGAGCCAGTGGCTTTTGCCGCCGATACTTTGGCCCTTGCCATCGCCGAAATCGGGGCCATTTCAGAGCGGCGTATCGCTATTCTGGTCGACCCGAAAATGAGCGGCCTACCCGCTTTTCTGGTGGATAACAGCGGGGTTAATTCAGGCTTTATGATTGCGCAGGTAACGGCGGCGGCACTGGCCTCCGAGAATAAATCCCTCGCCCATCCGGCCAGTGTCGACAGCCTGCCCACTTCGGCCAATCAGGAGGACCATGTGAGCATGGCCACCTTTGCCGCCCGCCGCCTTGGCGAAATGGCGCAGAATTCGGTTAATGTGGTGGCCGTGGAACTGCTGGCGGCAGCGCAGGGCATAGACTTTCACAAGCCTATGCAGACGTCAAAATCTTTGCAGAAGGTTCACGGTGATCTGCGCGAAAAGGTCAGCTTTTACGATAAAGACCGCTTTATCGCTCCTGATATGAATGCCGCCGCTGAAATGATCACGGGCGGTTATTTCAGAGATTATCTGGTGGATATTCTGCCGTCAGGGGAGCGATAACCTGCCCCTGATGGACCACATTTTTGGCTAGCGATGTGCCGCCCCAATAGCATATTTCGGTGGGATGATCTGCGTTCCAGAGAATAAAATCCGCATCTTTGCCCACGGCCAATGATCCCTTGGTATGAGACAATCCGAGGGCCTTGGCCCCGTTCAGGGTCGCTCCTGTAAGAGCCTCCAGAGGTGTCATGCCATATAAGATACAGGCCATATTCAGGGCCGCTGTCAGGGACAACAGGGGTGCGCTGCCCGGATTGCAGTCGGTGGCAACGGCCATGGGCACGCCATGTTCCCGAAACAGGGCTATGGGCGGTTTCTGGCTTTCGTTCAGATAATAAAAGGCGCCGGGCAACAGGACCGCCACGGTCCCTGCCACCGCCATTTGGCGGATGGTTTCGACGCCCGCATATTCCAGATGGTCTGCCGACAAGGCCGCGTGTTTTGCGGCGACCATTGCCCCGCCGCTGTTGGACAGCTGTTCCGCGTGGAGCTTGACCTCAAACCCCAATTTCTTTGCCGCCGTGAACAGCCTGTCAATGTCGCCCGGTTGAAAGGCAATGGTTTCACAGAAACCATCTACCGCATGGGCCAAATTCTCGCGGGCAATTTCAGGCAAAATATGATCAATCACATGATCAATATAGCCCGCTGTATCATATACATATGCATCGGGAAGGGCATGAGCCGCCAGATATGTTGTCCGAATGGTGATAGGCAGATTATCCGCGAGCTTGGCCGCCACGCGCAGCATCTTCCGCTCTGTTTCAAGGTCAAGGCCGTAACCGGATTTGATCTCCATGGTGGTGACGCCGCTGTTGATCAAATGCCATGCGCGGTCATGGGCGGACAGATATAAATCCCGTTCGCTGGCCTTTCGGGTGGCGGCCACGGTGCTTTTGATGCCGCCCCCGGCGCGGGCAATTTCGGCGTATGATGCGCCAGATAAACGCTGCTCAAATTCATCGGCCCGGTTGCCGCCAAAGACCAGATGGGTGTGGCAGTCGAGAAGGCCGGGGGTGATGAGCTTGCCTCGCGCATGATGAATTTCAGTTTCCGGGGAAATCCGGCTTTGGTCTATCTCGCCCATGGGACCGAGCCATGCAATGCGCCCCTCTGTCACCGCAATGGCCCCATCCGTTATTATTTCCGCCGGATTGTCCGGGTCATGGAGGGGCATGATCCTGCCGCCCTGCCACAGGCTATCCCAAGGGGTCATGGTTTTTCTTTCGGTTTGACAGCGTAATGGCCCTATCATATAATGTTATATATACAGGTCAATACAATTAAACAGATTGAGCATCCACCCATGACAGATCACCCGAATATCCGCACCATTCGCGCCCCGCGCGGCACCAAGCTGAACGCCAAATCATGGCAGACGGAGGCCCCGCTGCGTATGCTGATGAACAATCTTGACCCGGAGGTTGCGGAACGGCCAGAGGACCTTGTGGTTTACGGCGGCATAGGCAAGGCGGCCCGGGATTGGGACTGTTTTGACCGTATTGTGGACAGCCTGAAAAATCTGGAAGAAGATCAGACTTTGGCTATACAATCGGGTAAGCCGGTGGGCGTTTTTCGCTCCCATCCCGATGCGCCGCGCGTGGTGATTGCCAATTCCAATCTGGTCCCCCATTGGGCCACATGGGAGCATTTCAATGAACTGGACCGTAAGGGCCTGATGATGTATGGCCAGATGACGGCGGGGTCATGGATATATATCGGCTCGCAGGGCATTGTACAGGGGACGTATGAGACTTTTGTTGAAATGGGACGTCAGCATTTCGGCGGTGATTTGAGCGATAGATGGATATTGACGGCGGGTCTTGGCGGCATGGGCGGGGCACAGCCTTTGGCGGCGAAAATGGCCGGGGCGTCGAGCCTGAATATTGAATGTCAGTCAAGCCACATAGATTTCCGCCTGC
>UOED01000067.1_pt1 | contig 12237 bp, 13 predicted proteins | sample 1990161 | NCBI WGS metagenome assembly UOED01 (sample SAMEA4728526, study PRJEB27164) | hydrothermal vent metagenome | biome: marine basaltic hydrothermal vent biome; feature: marine hydrothermal vent; material: mineral | place: Pacific Ocean | collected 2011-06-14/2011-07-23 | depth 1741 m | reverse complement strand
CTGGCGAAGAATGAAGCACAGCTACTCACCCTGACAGCACTGGCCAATATCTTCCTTGCGCGAAAACGGTTAGGGGTGGAGTCTGTCTAAAATAGGGAAATGGTCCCGGAAAGTAGACTGTTCCAGCAACAAATACCCCTGAATCCAGTAAATTCAGTCAATTAACCCGGCCAAACATAACTTCACCCCAAAACCATGCCCTTGTTCAGAGGTTCCTTAAGGGTCATAATGATTCTGACACCATTGACAAATGCCCCTTTCATAAGTCGAAAACATATATACGAGTGTCTGAGACTATAGGCCATACCATGATTACCTTCCCAATTAAATTTCTCAGAAAATACTTTTGCTTGTCTAAGAATACTGTAATGATGCCCGGGAAAACAGCATAAAAAATAGCATGAGATGAGGGATTTATGATAAAACGCCTGTATGATTGGACACTGGATAAGGCCGAACATCCAAAGGCGTTATGGATATTGGCCGCTTTCTCATTTGCCGAAAGCTCCTTCTTCCCCATTCCGCCGGATGTCCTGTTGATTCCCATGGTTCTGGCGGCCCCGACCAGAGCATGGCGGATTGCCTTTGTTTGTTCCATAGCCTCTGTCTTTGGGGGGTTGTTCGGCTATTATATCGGTTATGCGCTGTTTGATACCATTGGCCAGCCGATCATTGATCTTTACAATATGCAGGAAAAATTCAGCTGGTTTCAGGCCAAGTATAATGAGTTTGGAGCCATTATTGTTGGTCTGGCAGGTTTTACGCCCATCCCCTATAAAGTATTCACGATCGCCAGCGGCCTGACCCACCTTGACCTGACCACCTTTGTCATCGCCAGCGCCCTGTCACGGGCGGCACGGTTTTTTCTGGTGGCGGCTCTATTATGGAAATTTGGGGTGCCAATTCGTACATTTATTGAGAAAAGGCTGGGCCTGTTGACCCTGCTTTTCTTTACCCTGTTAATTGGCAGTTTTGTCGCCTTGAAATATATTTAATCCGCCCTTAGCCATACGGTCAGGGTAAAGCGGCTTTCAGTGGCATAGGGGGCTATATAGGAAACCTGATGTAACTGGGGCAGTCTCAGGATAGAAACGCTGTTGAATGTGGGGACAATTGTTTCAATAACTTTGTTATCATCGACCAGTTGAAGCAATCCGCCCCAATCTGAAACCCAGTTCTTTGTTAAATTAAAGACCAGAGCATATCGGCGGTCCATTTCCCTGGTTCTGAAATCATTGTGTAATTTCAGGAAGTTGCCGGGTATATAACAAGCGGCGTGAGGCTCTGATTTGCGGATTTCATTATCGCCTGTAATATAGCGGGCAAAATTCAGAAAATCCTCGCCATTTAAAAAATCTGTGACGTCATGGAGGTATAACCCTTTATCCTGCCCCTTTATGTAGGTGTCAATCATGGGATAGCGATTGTAATAATATTGATATTCTTTCTGGGCTTGCCCGATGAGTGACTTGTGAAAGTCTGCATTTTGTTCAGCGGTCCATTTGCGCAATTCCTGCGGACTTACCGTGACATCCTTCTCGCCCTGACGAAAGGCAATTTGCCATGGTACCTTGCTTTGCATGCAACCGGCCAGTTTCTCTGCAATATCCGTCTTGAAAATATCCGAGGCCACATAATGATTGTGTGAAACAAGTTTATCCCGGATCAGGTCCCGGTCCAGATTCGGGTTGAGCATATTTTCCATATTTATGTCAGTTTCCTGTTGAACTATTTTCTTCAACCAGTATCCTGACACAAATGGATAATCAAGTATAGAAACATGTTAAATAATAAAAATCTCATTACCCGTCTGGTTTGCTATTTCTGGCAAAACCCGCTTTTGCTGGCTTTTTTGGTGTCATCATCATTGATGGCCGGGGCCTATGCCTTTCAATATATTGGTGGATTGGAGCCCTGTGACCTTTGTTGGACACAACGCTATGCCCATATGGCAATCATTGCCCTGTCAGGCGCCGGATTGTTGTTAAAGTCAGCGGGGGGATTGATATATAATGTTATGGCATGGGGGACGGCGCTGGCCCTTGATGTGAGCATCGCCGTGTCCGGTTATCATGCCGGCATTGAACAGAAATGGTGGCAGGGTCCAACCACCTGCACGTCCAATGGCCTGACCCAAAGCGCGGATATGGAATCATTTTTCGACAATATGATGGAAGCCAAGATGGTGCTCTGTGATGAAATCCCGTGGGAGATGTTCGGCATATCTATGGCGGGATATAATTTCCTGATTTCGTTCATTGTTTCAGGGTTTGTCGCTTTGGCGCTATTAGATAAAGTTAGGAAGAACAATCCCGCAAGAAACTGATCATAAACCACCGCATCCCGGTGCCTTGACCAAGGAACAGATGATTGACCGTTTTCTGCGGGTTGATCATGCGGGGGAATATGGGGCGGTGCGCATTTATCAGGGCCAACTGGCGGTTCTGGGCGAAAACCACCCAATGAGCGACACCATCAAACATATGAAGGCGCAGGAGGATGTTCATCTGGAACGGTTTAACAGCCTGATCCGGGATCGGGATGCCCGGCCAACCCTGTTGACGCCGCTCTGGCATGTGGCGGGTTTTGCCCTGGGGGCTGGCACGGCTCTGCTGGGGGTCAAGGCGGCCATGGTTTGTACGGAAGCCGTTGAAACGGTCATAGACGAACATTATGCGGGTCAGATTGCGCAACTTGGCAAGGATGAAACCGCCTTGGCAGAGGAGCTGGAAAAATTCCGTCAGGAAGAAATCGAGCATCGGGATACCGCCGTGAAACATGGTGCCCATGAGGCCCCGGCCTATGAATTACTGTCCGGTTTTATTCAGTTTGGCTGTAAAACAGTCATCAGGATTGCGCAGCGGGTATAAAACTACCTATCCAGTTCGCTATCCCAATAGAGAAAATCGCGCCAGCTGTCGTGGAGGTAATTAGGCGGATAAGACCGTCCGATATTCTGAATGCCGTAGACGGTGGGCCGAACCGGTTTGGTCAAGAGATGCATACCAGCCCCCTTTGGTGTCCGGCCACCTTTTTTCAGGTTGCAACTTGGACAGGCGGAGGTGATATTCTCCCAGCATGTCTTGCCGCCCAATCTGCGGGGGATTACATGGTCAAAGGTCAGTTCCCGGCCATTTCCGGCATTAAAACCGCAATATTGACAGGTGAAACGATCCCGCAGAAACAGGTTAAAGCGGGTGAAATTGGGATAAGTACCGGGGGTGATATATTCTTTGAGGGAGATAACACTAGGCAACCTGATCTCTGATGATGTGGCATGAACCACCCTGTCATATTCTTCAATGACAATCACCCGTTCAAGATAAACCGCCTTGATCACATCCTGCCAGGACCAGAGCGACAGGGGAAAGTAGCTGAGCGGTTTAAAGTCCGCATTCAGAACCAGAGCCGGACAGGCATCCAGTGAAACTTCCTGTGTGTCACTATGAGACAGGAGCATAAAATTCTCCTTAAACATCCGTAATCAGACAAATAACCATAACCATTATTTTGGTTAATCCAGTAATACTATCCGTATATTACAATTTAAGGTCAGAACCTATTAATTTCATATAATTTTGTCAACTTATACAACAAAACAGGTAGAAAACAAATATAAGGAACGGTCGTTTCATTGGGCAAAATCGTTAATTTTTAACATTTGCGCAATTTCTGCCTGAGCTGGGTTATTGAGCTGGTCCTGCTTGTTTGAACGTGAAGGAAAAGTGTCTCTGGAAAATTTACTTAGGTTAGCTTCCGCGCATGGAGAACTTGATGCTTTTGAGAATTTGTTTAAAAAGTCCCCTGATGAAATTTCCAGCCTTGACGGTGACCATGTCGAGCTGGACAATAATACCTGAACAACGACAACAGCAGGCTTTATTGCGATCTTTCGGGTATTATAAACCATCCTTGAAATACGCCGTCAAATAGTCAATTAATGTCCGAACCTTTGTGGAAAGATGACGTCTGTTTTGATAGATGGCATATATGTTGAAGTCTGGCTCTTCATATTTTTCAAGAATAATTTCTAACTCGCCACTTCTAATTGGTTTGCCAACTATAAATGTGGGTAGAAGTGTAATACCACATTCTGCTATGGCAGCCTCGCACAGCAAATCACCATTATCTGAAAAAAACCGCCCGGACGTTGATTGCCATATATTCTTGCCTTCAACTATGAACGGCCATGCTTTGCCTTCTGCGAGATTAGTGTAACTCATGCAATTTCGGCCCATCAGATCTTTGGGTTTTTGTGGTCGGCCATGTTTTTCAAAATAGGCTGGGCTTGCGCAAACGACGCGTCTGCAGTTAGCAAGTTTTCTAGATATAAGGCTTGAATCTTTTAGCTGGCCGATACGTATGGAAAGGTCGTAACCTTCCTCTACCAGATCAATCTGGCGATCTGATAAGAATGTTTTTATTGATACATTTTCATATTCCTGGAGGTACTTTGAAAGTGCAGGGCCCAAATACTTTATTCCAAAACTTAAGGGGGCCGCAAGCTTAATTTCCCCGATGGGTTTCTGGGTCTTGTTACGAATGCCTTCCTCAACTTCTTCCAGTTCATCCAGAAATTTTCGCACATATTCGAGATAACTATATCCCGTATCGGTCAAACTAACCTTACGTGTTGTTCTTTGAAGAAGTTGAGTGCTGAGAAAAGCTTCCAGATCCTTGACGCGCTTGCTGACCACGGACGTTGCCAAGCCTAACCTTCTTGCCGCTTCGGCAAAGCTTCCGGTTTGCGCTACCTGTGCGAATGCCTTCATATTTGAGAGTTTGTCCATTATTCTATTTTATAGAATAATACAGGCAATGTTACAAGTATTATATAGCTTATTGAAAAAATATTACGGTGGGGGATTTGTAAAGCCTGCTTCAAGTTTTATTTCTGAAGGAGATAATCTTTTTGTAATACCCAAAAGGGCCCCGCCTCATGTGTTAACGGACGATATTTGCTGCCCGGAGCCGCCCGTTCACGGATCAGGACAGCAATGTCGGAAAGCACACCGGGATGACTTCGATAGTAATCATGGCCAAAAAAACCGCTCACGCCCTCAACATGGATAAAATTGACATTTTTGACATTACCTAAAACCTTACTTTCCTGCACGCCGAGATTTTCATTACCCAGCCGGCCCAGTCGAAGCCCGGACATTAAAAATTGTGAAAGACCCAGCGCACTATCATTTCTATTCATATAAATTGTAATACGACCAAATGCTATACCGATATTTTCGGCAACTATACGCTGGCGAAAGATATCAAAATCCAGATCAGGAGCCGCCAGAATAAGATTTTCCACCTTATATTTCTCTAATGGCCTGATCCCGGCACCACGGGCTTCGATAATCAATTCCCGCAGGGCGGTTACGGCTATGTCAGTGCCCCTGCTGTGCGCAATGATATGTATTCTTTCCAGCCCCCTGGTGCGGCTCAGCATCCGCAATAGTTCTTTTAAATGAAAAATTGTGAATTCCCCTGACTCACGGTCTTTAAAATAGCCAAACAGTCCACCACTCGCGGCAGGCCAGGTGTAAAAGATCGGCACCCCCACCCGCCCGGTAAAATGCCACATATCAGCCAGAGATAGCCCGGCATCCCGAAAATCATTATTGAACCCATGAATAAACAGTACGACTTCCTTACGTTTTGCCTGCGCCAGATTCTGCGCCATAATCGTCTGGAACTTGGCCTCTTTCTGAGCATAGAGAGACGCTCCGGGCTCCAGAATTGTGGCCACCCCATTCTCCTCCGTAAAGGGTAATGGTGTTTTGGGGAATTTTACCAATATTTCCGTTTTTAGAATCTCCAGATTGATTTTTTTCTTTCTTTTCTGGGTCTGGCTGGCGGCTATCAAATCTTCCCAGCTCGTGCCGTCGCCATATTGCACTGTGACCTTGCCAACAACCATGGCCGATGACCTTTTTGCGCCAAAAACCAAGTCTCCTTTTTTATTCAGCTCTGCCAGGCGGTCCGTAACATAGATAATGTCGGGGGTTGTCGTCTGTTTGGCCTGCATCATTTCCTGTGCAGGATAATCCGCAATATTCAAATATACATTCGGCGTTGTTGCCAGAGGATGTGTGGAGCTACAGGCGGAAAGCAACAATAAAATACAAAAGAGTAATAATGGGGGTCTTTTGATGGCTCTCCTTTCAGTTGTTGCCGCCTTGAGATGCATTTATATATCCTTATATACTTTGGGTTTTTGCATTGTTTCTGACCATCCCGTCCCAGAAGGCATGGAGAAGCGACAGACCAGCCAGAGACAGCATAACTGTAATGGCATTTTGGGTTTGCCCCATATAGCCAATTATTATGATTATCGCCAGAATAACACTATTTTGCAACAGGGCATTTTTAGAACGGGCTTCATTCGGACAGGTAATATAATGCAATAAAACACCGCCGCACCACCAAAGAGCATATTCTTGAATGGGTAACGCGTATTTATATCCTCGAACACATCGAGAATATTGTCATTTTGACCAACTTTATTGGTTTCTATCCATTTTTTAAAATCCTGATATTCTTTATGTGCCGTCTGCGGGAACAGATAATAGGAAATACGCTGCGGCATCTCACCGCGCTCTGCCAATATTCGGGTCGCGGAATAATCATCCGGGAAATAATGCCCGCCGCCGGGTAGCCCCCATCCGCCTCAAGGTCGCCGTCATAAAGCGGCATGGGGTAGTCTTTCAAATCGATATAGGTGTTACGCCTGCTCCGCCCCTGCGGCCGCTATTTTGACCAGCTTCTTGTTCAGCGAATCTTTTCTGGTACTGCCGGCAAAAGCAATTAATCTGACATTTTCTTTTGGCATTGCGCGCTCCTTTATTGTGCAAGATCAAAAAGTAATATTTCACTTGCCGTTTTGGTTTTAATGATAATTTTATCCTCGCCCTGAATGGCAAAACCATCGCCGGCAGAGGCCTCATCATCATTCACCGTTGCTTTACCTTTTGCAATTTGCAGCCAGTATTTGCGATTTTTTGCTGTTATGAATTCACTTTCCATATCTTCATCAAACTTGCCGACGAAAAGCCGGGCATCCTGTTTTATGACAAGAGAGCCTTCCGCGCCGTCCTCTGAGACAATAATCCGGAACCGGTTATGCATTTCATCCGGCTTAAATGATTCTTGCTGATACTCTGGCACAGTATTTTCAACATTGGGCATAATCCAGATTTGAAGAAAATGGACCTGTTCTGTGTCAGAGCCGTTATATTCACTGTGGGTAATACCGGTGCCCGCGCTCATTAACTGAACATCGCCGGGCTTGATAATGGAGCCATTGCCCATACTGTCTTTATGGGCGAGTTCTCCGCTCAACACATATGATATAATCTCCATATTGCTGTGGGGGTGCGTGCCAAATCCAGCGTCTGGTATCACTCTGTCATCGTTTATCACGCGCAGAGAAGCAAACCCCATATGCTCAGGGTCGTGATAATGCCCAAAGGAGAAAGTGTGCATGCTCTTTAACCAGCCTGCATCGGTGGGACCTCTGTCATCTCTATATCTTTTAACTTGCATATCTGTCGCCTTTATCTCTTGAATTAGAATTAATACCACAACAATATATTTTTTCAATAAATTATATAATAGATATAATATGAAAATGATTATTCTATAAATTAGAATAATAGATAAGCTCTCATATATGAAAATTTTCGCGCAGGTTGCCCAGACCGGAAGCTTTGTCGAAGTGGCCAGAAGGATGGGGCCGACCTCTGTTGTCAGCATTGCGTTAAGGGTAACGCTCATGCAGACGTTGCGCTAAAAGAACCGCCAACCGTAAAAAACGGAGACGCCCTGAACCACATATCACACCAAAAAGACAAGTCATTTCCTAAATTTGAAAAAAGGGGGGTGTAAGACAGAATTTATTTTGTTCTTGTTTTGTTCTTTATTTAGAGTCTATACTGCTACCCTTTTGGCATTCACAGACTCCAAGGAACAGCATGTTGAATATTCCCACGTCCCTGCGGTGGCTTTATATTGACCTGAACAGCTATTTCGCCAGTGTGGAACAGCAGTTGCAGCCCCGCCTGCGCAACAGGCCCATGGTGGTGGTGCCTACCGCTGGCACCGACAGCACCTGTGCCATTGCCGCCAGCTATGAGGCCAAGGCTCTGGGCATTAAAACCGGCACCATGATCTATGAGGCCCGGCGGCTATGCCCGGCGCTGATGATCGTGCCCGCCCGCCATGATAAATATGTGGATTTTCATCACCGGATCATGGCCGAGGTGGACCGCCATATTCCGGTGACTAAAGTCTGTTCCATTGATGAGGCCGCCTGCCGCCTGATCGGTACGGAACAGGTTCGGGAAAATGCCATAGCCCTCGCCCGGCGCATCAAACAGGGGATCACGGATAATGTGGGCCAATGCCTGCGCAGTTCCATCGGTATCGCCCCCAACCGCTTTTTATCCAAGGTGGCCAGTAACCTGCAAAAACCCGATGGCCTGACGATTGTGGAGGGACATGAGCTGCCCGAACGCCTGCTACATCTGTCGCTGCGGGATTTGCCGGGCATTGGCCGCAAGATGGAACAGCGTTTGAGGACGGCGGGCATCACCAGCCTGCAGGCTTTCTGGAATCTGGAGCCCAAACATGCCCGCCGTATCTGGCATAGTGTGCAGGGGGAGCGTTTCTGGTACGCCCTTCACGGAATAGAGGTTGGTGAACCGCCGGAAAGCAAGCGTCATACTGTTGGTCATAGCCACGTATTAAGTCCCCGCATGCGCCCCCGGCACAAGGCCCGTATTGTGGCCCGGCGACTAACCATCAAGGCGGTGGCCCGCCTGCGCAGGATGGGCTATACCGCCAGTTTTTATAACCTTTATGTGCGCTATGACTTTCATGGACCGCGAGAATTAACCCGGTGGCAAGCTCATCTCAAACTGCCCCCTGCGCAAGATAACGCCACCTTCCTACGCGCCCTGAACAGCCTGTGGCAGGCCATGCCGGACAGCGGCAATGGCAACCGGATCAAGCAGGTGTCCATCGCCCTTTACGGCCTTGTCCATGAGAATGAGATCATGCCGGATATGTTTGCCGCCCTTGACGACCCCGTTGCCCGCACACAACAGAAAAACGTTCGCCTGTCCAAGGCCATGGACCTGATCAACGGCAAATATGGTCTGGACACCATCGTCATCGGTTCCCTGCCCGAACCCATGTCCCACTATACCGGTAGCAAAATTGCCTTCACCCGCATTCCGGAGAAGGCTGAATTTCATGAATGAGTTTGCCAATCCTGGCATGACCCGCTAAATCTACATTTATAAACTGAGTGAACAATGGGCCATTAAATCCAGAAAACAGGTATTGTGTCATCCCCCGTGAGAGAAGGCGGTTATGGCAATATCCGCACATCGGTTCCCACACTGCGGCCTGCCTCATCGACGATGGTCAGATGGTGAAAGCCGACCCCGTCGGGTTGCCACCAGACATGGCCCTGAGAGGTGAATTTGGCCACCGGCTCCCCGTTCACCAACAGCGACAGACTGCCCGTGCCGCCAGTGGCCTCTACATAGACCGGACGGTGGGCTTTGGGCAGCTTGATCTGGCTGTCGGGGACCGGGAATTGGATGACGGGCGGCGGGCTTTTCATGGCATAGCGTTTCAGGGGCGGCTGGTCAAAATGCCGTTGCAGGGGGCTGAGGCGTGACAGCTGCCAATTGACCTTATCACTTTCCGCTACTTTAATTTCGCGGGGCCTGATTTCGCGGGGGCGAGGGCTGTTCTTGGGCATCATAGAAAACAGGTCAAACAGGATCGGAGCCGCCGTTTTTGCCCCGTAATGGCCCGGATTGGGCGTGCCATCCGCCTTGCCGACCCAGACCCCGATCACCCAGCGGTCATCAAAGCCAATGGCCAGCGCATCCCGAAAGCCCCAGCTGGTGCCGGTTTTAAAGGCAATCCGGCGACCCTTTTGCCGCATAGATGCGGGCATAAGGTCGGCGGGCGGCGCGACGCCTTTTAATATGCGCTGCAGGTAACTGCGCGCGGCGGGGCTGACGAGGGGTGCGCCGGCTGTGAGCTTGTCAGCCATTCGCAGGCGTTCGGGCCGCACATGGCCATCCCCGGCCAACGCGCCGTACAGCCGCACCAGATCCTCCAGCGAAATGCCTGCCCCGCCGAGGGCCAGTGCCAGTCCCGCCCCTTGGTCCCCCGGAATATCCAGCGGCACATGGGCGAGGGCCAGTTTGGCCGCGAAACGCTGGGCGCCCACCCGCGACAGCACCTTCACAGCGGGAATGTTAAGCGAATGCCGCAGGGCATATTGGATGGAAATCTCACCATGAAAGCGATCCCGGAAATTGGTCGGGGCATAATCACCGAACCGCACCTTCTCATCCCGGATCAGGGTCAGGGGATGCAGGAAGCCGTCATCAAAGCCTATGCCATAGATAAAGGGTTTTAGGGTGGAACCGGGGGAGCGTATGGCCCGGACCATATCCACGGCCCCGGCGCGGGCCTCATTGAAATAATCGGGGGAGCCAACATAGGCGATGGTCTCGCCGGTGCGGCTGTCCATGATAACGGCGGCGGCGGTCATGCCGGGGGCAAGGCGGCCCACCGCCCGGCTTATAATGTCTGTGGCCCCGCCCTGATAGCGGGCCATGAGGGTGGTTTTTACTGTGTCAAAATCATCCTTGTGGTCTCTCAGACGAAAGGCCAGATGATAGGCGGTGACCGGATGCTTCTTGTTCCGCGACAAGCGCAGGCGGTCACCCTCATTGGCGGCAAGGTCGGCCTTGCTGATGCCGAGCGAACCCTGCACTCGGCTTAGCACCTTGTCACGGGCCATGGCGGCGGCGGCGGGATGGCGGTCGGGGCGAAAGCGGGACGGGCTTTGGGGCAGGACGGTCAGCAGGGCGGCCTCACCCCAGGTCATATCCTTTGGCTCCCGGCCAAAATAATGCCAGCTTGCCGCCCGCACCCCCTCATAAGCCCCGCCGTAGGGGGCGAGGGTCAGGTAAATATTCAGAATATCCTGTTTGGAAAACCGGTCTTCTAATTGGGCCGCCCGGGCCATTTCGATCAACTTGCTCTGCCATGTGCGCTGGCGTGGTTCCAGCAGGCGGGCCACCTGCATGGTCAGGGTGGAGCCACCCGATATGACCCGGCCATTCTTTATCGCCTGCGCGGTGGCCCGGAACAGGGCCAGATAATCAATGCCGCCATGGTCGTAAAACCGCTTGTCCTCAAAGGCGACTAAAGTGCGGATATAACGGGGGTCCACATGGGATATATCGGCCTTCAGACGGAAAATACCATCCTTGGCCGCGAACATATGCATATAGGTTCCCGCCCGGTCAAGGGTCAGGCTGCCGCGCCTGTCCAGACGGCTCAGGTCAAGGGGATGGTTTGCGGCGTACCAGCCATACCAGCCCTGTAAGGCCCCAAAGGCCAGAAGGACGCAGAGAGCCGCCCCAAGGCTGATATGAAGGAAAAGGCGTTTCACTGGTCGCCTTTATGAATTGTGACGGTTCCGGCCTTGCCCACGGCGCGATATTCCGGCTGGTACATATCCTCTATCATCACCGGCGGTTGAACATAGGTTCCCGGTGTTATGGCCCGCACCATATAGGCATAGGCAAAGGATTTTTTATAGCGGTTGTCCAGCACGGCAAAATAACGGTCATCCAGTTCCGAGCTGTAACGCGAAGCGGACAGACGCGGCAGGAATTTATACTGGCTGAGCTGACTGTCACCGCCAACGGTCATATTTTCAATCTCAAGCCCGGCGGGTAACATATCCAGTATCAGGCTGGCCTCGGTCCCATTACGGTTGGTCGCCCCGGTGATCAGGACGATAAAGCGGTCATTCTGGTGGATATTTTCCATATCCACTGGCCTGCCCTTCAGGTCCAGATAGTGGCGGTTGATTTTAGCACCATTTTCCATCGGGGCGGGGGCGTCGGCGGGCAGGCCACGTACGGTTTCCACAAAGCGTATGGGGTTGCTGCCTTGATTGGTGACGGTCAGCTTGTCCGTGACGTCACGCCGCCATGTGGCTTTCAGGTCGGTCAGGGCTTTGCCATCCACGGCAAGGGACAGGGCCTCATCCCCGGACAGGACGCTGGCCGCCCGGACCAGCCATGCCTGTTGCTGGGTATTGAACCAAGTCTGTTGCGCGGTCAGTTTTTCGAGCGCGCTCCCCGCCTCAAACAGCAGATCATCGCCCAGCCCGGATTCCGCCAACAGGGTAATGGT
>UOED01000055.1_pt1 | contig 12838 bp, 11 predicted proteins | sample 1990161 | NCBI WGS metagenome assembly UOED01 (sample SAMEA4728526, study PRJEB27164) | hydrothermal vent metagenome | biome: marine basaltic hydrothermal vent biome; feature: marine hydrothermal vent; material: mineral | place: Pacific Ocean | collected 2011-06-14/2011-07-23 | depth 1741 m | reverse complement strand
GTAGGGTACTGACAGGGGCAGGACATCACCGGTAATTTTGGTTGGCCAGCCCGCCATATAACGGATGAAATCAATGGCAACCTGAATATCCACCGCCCGGGCAATAGCCACATTCTTGCCGTTGTCCAGTGCCTCCAGCTCCGCCAGAATATCGGCATTCTCCTCCATCAGGTCCGCCAACCGGTGCATACACCGTTCCCGCGCCGTAGAGGTCATGGCAGGCCAGGGGCCATCATCAAAAGCTTTGCGGGCCGCCGCAACCGCCCGGTCTATATCTTCCTTGTCACCCTCGGCCACCTGCACAATGACCTCCCCCGTGGCCGGGTCCAGCGTGTCAAACATCTTGCCGCTGGCCGATGTTACCCACTGCCCGTTCAGGAGCATCTTGCGGGGGGAAGAAATAAAATCTTTGGTCGTGTCGCTTAAATTGCTGATATTTTCTGCTGTTGTCATTGCACAGGTTCCCTATATTTCCATTTGTCCATAAGTATGGCATGGGCGCGGACATTAAATAAATTAGACCTTGGCATCGTATTTACTAATCACAGCAGGCGTCTATGATACTATAGTATCAGGTATCAGCTTTGATATATCCCTTTGTCTAGGTTGGCGCGGGCACTATGAAAAGTTATTCTACACAGTGTGGGAAAACCATAATCATAGGGAGAAAAACATGACCAGACAATTTAGAGATTCCATAACATCAAAGAAATCACGCCTGCTGGCCGGGGCGGCAATGGTGGCCATCATCACCGCCGTTCAACCGGCATCGGCCCAAATGCTCATGGAAGAAGTGACCGTCACCGCACAAAAACGGTCCCAGTCCGCACAGGATGTGGGGATTTCCATCACCGCATTCTCACGGGAACAGCTGGAGGCCATGGGCTATACCAATGCGCAGGAAGTTACCGCCATGGCCGCCGGGGTCAGCACCCTGCAACCCAACGGTGAAGCCAATTATTCCATCGGTATTCGCGGTGTCGCCAATAATGATTTCACCACCAACGTAGAAAGTCCGGTAGCCATCTATGTGGATGAGGTCTATATCTCCCAGATGTCCGGCGCGGGTTTTATGTTGTTTGATATTGAACGGGTGGAAATCCTGCGCGGGCCGCAGGGCACATTGTTTGGCCGCAACGCCACTGGCGGCCTTGTCCATTATGTAACCGTAAAACCCGGCGAGGAATTTGGCGGGTACGGCAGTGTCACTTACGGCAGCTTTAACCGGCTCAAGGTACAGGGCGCAGTCAATTTGCCGGTTAATGACAAGCTCGCCGTGCGGGCCTCCTTCTCCACCCATCAGGGGGATGGGTATGTCACCAACCGCCTGCAACCGGATCGCAAGCTGAATAATGCCAATGAAACGGCGGGGCGCATACAGGCATTATTCACGCCCAACGAAGATGTGGAAATTCTGCTGAACGCCCGTTTCGGCCAGCAGGATATCCGTACCGGTTTCTTTGAAAATGTATCCGCAGAAAATCCTGATGGGCTATTAACGCCAACTGTGCCCAATACAACTCTTGGCGGTTATCTTGATAATGACGGCAATGTTTTCGCCGGGGATTATGATTCGCCGGGCCGCAACAAGCTGGATACTTACGGCTTCAGCGGTACAGTGAACTGGGACCTGGGCTGGGCCGAATTGACCAGTATTACAGATTTTCAATCGGTAAAACGGAACTATATTGAGGATTCAGATGCCTCACCGGTGAAATTTTTCAACTTCTTCCTGACCACGGATGCACAGCAATTCTCGCAGGAATTCCGCCTCGCCGGAGAGACTGAAAATATGAAGTGGGTTGGTGGCTTCTATTATATGGATCTGGATATTAATGATACCAACGGCGCCATCGCGCCGGGATTGCTGGAAGCTTTTTTTGGCCCCATTGATGTTATTGGCTTTAACGGCATTAAAAATCCTTATCAGACAAAAGTCAAAACATGGTCCCTGTTTGGTCAGGTCGAATATGACGTGACAGACAAGTTGGCCCTGATTGCCGGCTTCCGCTATATTGCCGAGAAGAAAGATCATTTCTACCGGGATGTGTTGTATTTATACCCTGATACCTCTGTCAACGGACTGGACCCCAATGCCGTTGAGGTCGCCGACGCATTGACGCCGTTCACCGGGAAACGCAATGACAAAAACTGGTCCGCAAGATTGCAGGCGAACTATCGGCCCAATGATGATGTTTTGCTTTATGCCAGTTGGAACCGGGGGGTTAAATCCGGCGGTTTTAACGCGCCGTTGTTGCCGACAGATATTTTCGTGACCGACAGTTTCATGAATTACCGCCCGGAAAAGCTGGATGCTTTCGAGGCCGGTTTCAAGGTTGACTTTGCTGACGGAAAAGCCCGCATAAACGGATCGGCCTATTATTATGACTATAATGATTATCAGGCCTTTGCCATCATCGGACTGGATACTTTCACCCTGAATGCGGATGCCAAGAACAAGGGCTTTGAACTTGAATTACAGATGAACCCGACCGAGGGTATGGATGTGCAGTTCGGTATTGCCTATATTGATGCGAAAGTCACCAACGTGCCCGGAATCAGCGCTGATGTAGCCACACCGGCGGGAACGGTAAGTGCCATTCGTCCGGGGGCCACGGTCCGTCCGGTACAAACGCCTAAATGGAATTTAAACGGCTTGATCCGTCATGAATTTCCGGTAGCCTCCGGCGCCATTGCCCTGCAAGTCGATGGCCAGTATCGCTCCGAACATACCTTTGGTCTATTGGAAACACAGGCCCTGACAGAAAACGGTTATTTCGTTGGTAATGCTTCCATCACCTATCTGCCGGAAGATCAGGATTGGAGCCTGCGCGTCTTTGTCAAGAATATTACCGATGAAGAATATCTGCTTCAGACCTTCGATCTGTCCGGCACATTGGCCAATGGCGGGATTTTTGGACTGGTCGAGCAATATTACGGCAAGCCACGCACTTGGGGCGCCAATATAACCTTTAACTTCTAATCGCCTTTAGGCGGCGGCCTTTTTACTTTGACAGAAAGGCTGCCGCCCATAATACTGTCTCTCTTTACCAAACGGGAACAATCATGTCCGGGAAAGCTTATCTCATCGCCTCTGGCCTGCTGGCACTGTCGGTTTTTTCAACCGCTGCACTGGCCGATGGCAAGACCCTGGTCAATGACTATTGCACCGCCTGCCATGCTGAAAATGACCCCGGCGGTCTGGCCCGCATATCAGAGGTCCGCAAAACACCCGAAGGCTGGGACATGACCATATTCCGGATGGAACATCTGCACGGGCTTGAGCTTGACGGCGACGAACGTCAGGCCATCATCAAATATCTGGCCGCTGAAAACGGCTTGGCCCCCTCGGAAGCGGCCCCCTTTCGCTATGTTCTTGAACAGCGGGCCCATTTCGTTGACAGCGCGGTGAATGATGACCTGGACGCCCTGTGCGGGCGGTGCCATACCAATGCCCGTTACGGCCTTCAACGGCGAACAGAAGCGGACTGGCTAAAGCATATGCATTTCCATATCGGACAGTTCCCGTCCCTTGAATATCAGGCCCGGGCCCGGGACCGCCATTGGTGGAAAGAAGTCACCACGACGACCTATAAGGAACTGGCCAAACTATATCCGTTTCAATCCGCCGCATGGAATAAGTGGAAGGCTGCACAGCCCACAAATCCGGTGGGCGAATGGCGGGTTACCGGCCATCGTCCGGGGACCGGCGACTATGAAGGAACTCTGCGCATTTCCCGTGACGGGGATCAATATAAGGCCGTCTATGACCTGCGCGATATGGACGGCAAAAAACTGTCCGGTGACAGCAAGGCCATCATCTATACCGGGTATGAATGGCGCGGCTCCGGCGTCCTGAACGGCGTTGATACCCGCGAGGTCTATGCCCTGTCGGAGGATGGCAACAGAATGACGGGCCGCTGGTATCAGGCCGACCATTACGACATTGGCGGCGAATTTCAGGCGGTCCGCTTGGACGGCGCGGAGGCACAAGTTTTGCTGAAATCCTCTGACTATATCCGCAGGGGACAGCATAAAAATATCACCCTCTATGGCATGGGTCTGACAGGAAAGATCAAGGCTGATAAAGGGCTTGACCTGAAAATCATTAACCAGAATACCACTATCGTCACATTGGCCATTACGGCAGATAAAAATATGACCCCCGGCATCTATCACGTCGCTGTCGGACATGCGGAAACAACGCTCATTGTTTATGATAAGATTGACAAGATACAGGTCATGCCCGGCTGGACCATCGCACGGGTCGGGGGCGGCAATACCCCGCCGGTCACCGCCCAGTTTGAGGCTGTGGCCTATATGACGGGGGAGCAGGGCGATATTAAAATCGGCATCATGGCCGCCAAATGGCAGGCCGCCAATTTTAACGAAGATGCCGAACAGATGAAGGATGTGGAATTTGCCGGACATATTGATCAGAATGGCCGCTTTATGCCCGCCGGAGCAGGCCCCAACAAGGCCCGTAAATATGCCACCAATAACGCCGGCAATCTGAGCATTATCGCCACCGTCACAGAGGATGGCCGCGCCATTTCCGGCAAGGCCCAATTGATCGTAACCGTGCAACGCTGGAACACACCGCCCATACGGTAAAAAACAGGAAACTTGATGACCGCAGGACTGCATTATATCGCCAAAAACGCCCATGACGTCACCGTGGGGGACAAGCGGATATTATTTCATATCCCGACCACGTCCCTGTTTGATCTGGATGAGGTCTCCGGCGATGTGCTTGACCTGTTCAAGGAAAAGAAAACCGTCAGCCGGGCCGATATGGAGGAACGCTTCAAGGGCCGCTATTCCCCGGACCGCCTGCTGGAGGTGGTTGAGGATTTTCTGGAGATGGATATTGTCGAAGGCGACAAGCCTGTCCGGCCCGATTACGCAAAAGTCAAAATTGAGAATTATCCCCTCAGCACCATCATTCTGAACGTCAATACGGGCTGTAATCTGGGGTGCAGCTATTGTTACAAAGAGGATCTGACGACCCCGGCCAAGGGTGACCTTATGGGCTTTGACGTGGCGAAGAAATCCATTGACCTGTTGCTGAAAGAAGGCCAGAGCCGGGACCGGGTCAATGTGGTGTTTTTCGGCGGTGAACCCTTAAGCAATATGCCCCTGATCAGGGCCGCCGTGGAATACGCAGAGAAGCGATGCGCTGAGAAAGATAAAAAGGTTGATTTCTCCATCACCACCAATGCCACCCTGCTGACCGAAGACATAATTGACTATATGAACGATCATAAATTCGGCATTGCGGTCAGCATGGACGGGCCGAGAGCCATTCACGATAAAAACCGCAAAACCATTGGCGGCAAGGGCACCTATGACGTGGTCTCCAAAAAGGCCCGCATGTTGCTGGACCGCTATACCGCCCGGCCTGTGGGCGCGCGGGTGACCTTGACCGCCGGGATTACCGATGTGGTCGGCATCCATAATCACCTGAAATATGACCTTGGCTTTGCGGAAGTGGGCTTTGCCCCGGTAACATCGGGGGATATTTCCCTGTTCAACCTGAGCAACGAAGAACTCCATGAGGTGTTTCAGAATATGCGGGCACTTGGCGAAGATTATCTGGCAAAGGCTCTGGAAGGCCGCAACAACGGGTTTTCCAACATGCATCAGATGATGACCGACTTATATGAAGGCACCAAAAAGGCCCTGCCCTGCGGCGCGGGTATCGGCCTTCTGGCGGTGGATCATGAAGGCGGGCTAAACCTGTGTCACCGCTTCACAGGATCAGATATCGAAACTTACGGTCATGTGGACAGCGGCATCAAAAAGAAGGAGCTGGGGGAATTTCTGGAAAGCCGGGCCGACCGGGACGGCACATGGTGCGACAGCTGCCGTATCCGCAACCTCTGTTCCGGGGGCTGCTATCATGAATCCTACGCCACCTATGACGATATTCACAAGCCCACCTATCACTATTGCGATTTGATGCGCGACTGGATTGATTTCGGCATCACGGTCTATACCCGCATCCTGAATAAGAACCCCGGCTTCTTTGAACAGCATGTAAGCCCGCGCACCCTGCTTAATACAGGCCGCACCTATAATCCGCTTGAAATGGGAAAATGATATGAAACATTTAAAGCCGATCAATCTGAAAGCCCATGCCTTGCACAGCAGTCCGGCGGATGAACGCCGCGAGGTGTTCGCCATGCAGACCGTGGCGGGCTGTGCCTCTACCATGGACCCCGGCTGGGAAGTGGATGCGTTCGGCGGTGTGGCGTCCCTCTGTCAGCCGATGGAGGCGGATCTTTATGGCTGTTCCGACCCCTGCTGGTGGCCGGCGCAAGTGCCCGATGTGATGAATAGCTATCCTGACTGGGATCTGGACAAGGCCAATGCCGGGGCCGACTGGCGTAAGCTGAACAATGTTTTCCCCCAGCGTTAAACAGGACAAAAAGATGCGCAAAATAATTTTCTTTCTGGCTTTCTTTTCCCTGCTCATCACCGGAGCTATTGCAGAGGACCGCGAATATCTGATCACCGGTTCAAAGCCCGGCTATATCCATATTCTGGATATGAAAAAACAACAGGTCGTCCGCAGTCATCTGGTGCCGGATTCCGGCCATACTATTTTTTCCTTCACCCCCTCGCCCGATGGCAAGATCGTTTATGTGCTGACCAACCGCATGAAATCCATTTCCGGCATTGATGTTGATACCGGGGAGCAGGTATTCCGGGCCAATTTTACCGAGGGCGACATCCGCCGTCAGGCCTTCTATGCCTTTGACGTCAGCCGGGACGGGAAGGAGCTTTATGTCTATCAGCTGTCCACCCGGATCATGCTGTCGGAATACCGCCAACTGCCCACCCGGATCGCGGTGTATAATACCGCTGATGGATTGCACGCCAAACCGGTCCGCAGTTTTGAGGCCCCGCGCCGTATCCATATGCTCATGAAATCCGCCGATGACAAATGGCTTTATGCGGCGGGTTTTGACATCTATAAAATCAACCCTGAAACGGGCGAGATTGTCGAAACCCTGCCCCTGCGCAACTGGACCCTTAAAAATCGTTCCTTGCCCGATGTGCTGGATTTCTGGCCGTTGTGGGATCAGACGGATATATTCTCAACCCCGGTTTATTCGGTGAAAACCGATAAGGCTCCCGATGACCCGGCGGCCTATAAAACAGGTCTGCTGACCCTTGACCTGAGTACCGGGAAATATGACATCAATGATTTTGAGAATACGTCAGTGCTGATCTTTTCCACCGTCATCAGCCCGGACAGGAAACACGCCTTTGGTACCTATACCCAACTGAGCCGTATTGACCTGAACAGTCATAAATTAACCGGACGCATTGATCAGGACCATACCTATTACGCCATAAATATTGCCGGGGATGGTAAAGAAGTCTATGTGGGCGGGGCCGCCTGTGATGTGGCAACCTATGACACGGTGACCCTCAAGAAAACCGGTCAGATATTCCTGCCCGAAGGATGCGGCGACCAAAGTACCGCCTCATTCCGCATAATCCACCGGGCGGCTCTTACGCCGTAACGTTAACCGGGGCAGGTTGATTATTATCGTCTTCTGAATGGGATTCCGTATCACTTTCCACTTCTTCCACATCTCCATTGTCATCACCGTCTCCGCCCCCCTGCAGGGCCGCAAGCAAATCAGTGGTTTTCAGGGCAAATTCGCGCAAAGTTTCAAGTTTTGACACCAGTTCGATAAAATTGGTCAAATCCTGATTGACCAGCGTGGTTGAATTTTTCTGCTGGAAGAAATTATTGACCTGCTGGCGGGCGGTACGTACCTCATCGCGGGCCGTCGGGTCCAAAGTCCCCAGCGGCTTATCCGTCCCTCTGGCTGAATTCAGGGCCCCCACAAGCTTGAATAGCCTTTTGGCAACCTTATCCGTCAAGCCATTATTATCCCGAAGTTCCTTGATCAGGCCTTTCAGCGCATCTTCAATGCCCTTGGCCCGGGAATTGTCATTGGCCGGCGGCGGCGTCGGTGCGGTAGCGTCAATGGTATTTTCCGCCGCAAGAAAGCCCGTGGTCACGTTAATCGCTGTCACCGAAAGCGACAGGGTCACGGCAGAGCTGAAGCTTGCCGTTTGCTGACCATCCGCAGAGGTCGCCTGAAACTGACTGGTTTTGGAATAGCTGAAATTTGCCTGAAAATACTGTGCCTGCGCGAAGCTGCCCACCGTGGACGGGGCACCGCTATTTATGCCGGGTAATGACATATCCTTTTTCTCCTGCTGTTCTGCAAGTCATATGCGCATTTTACGCAAGCTGACAATCATGGGGAAGAATGGTTAAATTAGTGTTAACAAATGTGGTAGAAAAAGCACAGAGCCTGACCAAACCGGATGGCGCTGTCAGGGGGAAAACTGATATTGAACAGGCCTCTGGAGCAATGTCAGACCTATCGGAGATCACCAAAAAATGTTATAATAAAAAACCGCTTGACCTTTGAGTATGGTCTAAGGTGCATACTGTTCTTTGTTAATAAAGGTGATTCTAAAATGAATGTTTTTACGATTGGACAATTGGCAAAAAAATGCGGGATAAGAACGGATACGATCCGTTATTATGAACAGCTGGACATTATCAGGCCGGAAGACCGCTCGAACGCCGGATACCGGCTTTACGGCTCTGAAAGCATTCGAACCATAAAGTTTATCCGCCGCGCCAAAGACCTTGGCTTTACGCTGGCAGAGATAAAGGTCTTGCTCAACCTCAAGACATCACAAACGGCCACATGCCGCGACATGCTGGAACGCACCGAGGCCAAAATTGCCGAAGCAAAAGAAAATATGAACCATTTGCATCACATGCATGATGCACTGGAAAAATTGTCAGAGGCCTGTCCGGGCGGCGATATGCCCTTAAGTGAATGTCCGATCCTCGACCATTTGTATCCTGAAACCTAGAATAAAGGCACCTATACTATGAAATACAAGAAAAAAGCGAATAGCGATTTTACCCATATTGACCCCGTATGTGGCATGGAGGTCAGTTACAATACGGCACCGGCAGTGATTACCCATGAGAATAAAACATATTATTTTTGTGCCGACGCCTGCCGTCAGACATTTGAAGAAAACCCGAAACTATATATTCATAAATTTAATAAAGCGCAGTGATGGCAATAATGACTTTTAACCCTGAAGATTAAGGAGGTAAGATTATGCAACATAATATGCAACAAAATGAACCAAAAAAAAACAATCCCGTTTCAGCGAATACAAACAAACGTATGCCCGCTGCTCTATTGCCTTTAAATTTTATTCAACGGGGCCGACTTGACTTGAAATTGCCAGATGGCAGAACGGCTATCTATACTGGCAAGGCCCCGGGAACACAGGCGGAAATGCAGGTGCATGACTGGAAAGTATTTAACCATATGCTCAGCCGCGGCGACATTGGCTTGGGCGAGGATTATATTAACGGCCTGTGGGACACCCCTGACCTGAAAAAATTTATGCGGGTTGCGGTTGAAAATATTCAGGCTTTCGAGAATTTTGCCCGCAGCAATATATTCTATCGTCTCGCCTATGCCCTGAAAAATAAATTTTCCCCCAACACACGCTTGAAAAGCCGCAAAAACGTCCATGTTCATTATGATCTGGGTAATGATTTTTACTGGCTCTGGCTTGATAAAGGCATGACCTATTCCAGCGCGCTGTTTGACGGCGAAGCCTCAAAATCACTGCAAGACGCACAACAGGCCAAATATCAACGTATTTTGGATAGGCTACCCCCTTCCTCTGCATCTTCTCCTGAACATATTCTTGAGATAGGTTGCGGTTGGGGCGGATTTATGGAAGCCGCCGCCAACAATAATTTCAAGGTCACGGGGGTGACACTTTCTGATGAACAGGCCGCATTGGCCCGGCAACGACTTGATATGGCCGGACTAAGTAAAACGGCAGAAGTCCGCCTGCAGGATTACCGCGAACTTGACGGTCAATATGACCATATTGTCTCTATCGGCATGTTTGAACATGTGGGCGAAGCCTTCTGGCCGGAATATATGACGACGGTTCATAAATACCTGAAACCGGGCGGCACAGCCATGATCCAGAGCATCACCATCCGCGATGACCTGTTTGAGAATTACCGCAATGGCAGTGATTTTATCCGGGAATATATTTTCCCGGGCGGAATGCTGCCCTCCCGTGAGCGTTTCGAACAGGAAGCGGTCAAGGCTGACCTCACGGTGAAAGATGTTTTTCACTTCGGGCAGGATTATGCCATCACGCTGGAAAAATGGCTGGATAATTTTGATGCCAGGATAGAAGACATAAAAGCCATGGGGTTTGGTGACGAATTTATCCGCAAATGGCGTTTTTATCTGACATCCTGTGCTGCCATGTTCAGAAGCGGCAGAATTGATGTCATTCAAGCAGAACTTACAAAAGGAGAAATATCATGACAGAAAACAACAAACATCAGCAGAGCGGCTGTTGCGGCGGTCACCATGATCATCAGGAACCAAAGAAGGAAAGCGGGAATTGCTGTCAGAGCAAAGATGTTAAAAAAACGGCTCCCGATAAAACGGACCATTCTCATAGCTGCTGCGGCGGAAAATAGAACAGCTTTATGAGATCAGGACCCAAATTTTGATTTATGACGCCGTCATCGTTGGTGCCGGTCCGGCAGGGTCATCCGCAGCTTATGACCTTGCGAAGGCCGGTGCCAATGTCTTAATAGTTGACAAGGAAAATTTTCCCAGAGACAAGCCTTGCGGGGGCGGACTGACTGTCAAAACTGTTAACGCATTACGCTTTGACATTAGTGAAGTTATTTATCAGCAATGCGACCGCATTTCACTGACCAATAATTTTCATCTCCCCGTAAAAGATACCGCGTCACGAACAATAGCCTATATGACAAAGCGGCGATATTTTGATCAATTCTGTCTGGACAAGGCAATCCGTGCCGGAGCGAATTTTTCTGTGATGCATATTACCCATATAGCAGAGCAAAATGGACAGGCAGTCACCTTAAAAACCCGAAATGGCCGGGAAATAACGGCACGTTTTGTCATCGCCGCCGATGGTGCAAAAAGCACCGTAAGACACGTTATTCTTCCCAAAGAAGACAGACTTCAACGCGCTTTTGCTCTGGAAGGAAAGGTCGCCATACCTGAAAGATATGATCGACAGAGACTTGATTTTGATTTCTTTATGGTGTCCCATGGCTATGGTTGGATTTTCCCAAAAGACGACCACCTTAATATCGGAATCGGTAATTTCAGGGATAAAAGCAAAAACGGAAAAAAAATTTCAAAGAAAATCCTGACCGAATATTGCCGGAAAAAACTTGGCCATACAGACCTTGAGGATGTCATTGGCCATCCTCTTAGCGGCGGGGGCTGGTCTGGCAAGATATCCCATGGCCGAATTCTTTTCACCGGAGATGCCGCAGGCACTGTGGATAGCCTGATGGGAGAAGGTATCTATAACGCCATCATCAGCGGCCAAGCAGCGGCCAAAGCCATTCTCAAGTCTATGAAACACCGTAATAGCCCCATAATTCTGACGCAAAAATACGAAGACCTCTTCAGTGTAATACGCAAAGACCTGAACTTTTGCAGAATGGTGGGAAAAGGATTTTATGGCATTCCCTCTTTATTCTATTTATCTTTCCTCATTTCGCCCCTTCGGCAGCGTTTGCTGGAAAGATTCGCAAAGGGTAAAACCGTCAGTGGCCAGATAGGGTTAAATGGCCGGATATAGGGTCTGTTGACGTCCTCAGATGATCCCCGACATTCAGCGTGACCGCTGTCTGGCAGGCCGCCTTTTGCGCTGGCTGTTGCCGGGCTTTGGCTGGTTGGGCTTATGCCGGCCCGAATTTGACCGCCTGCGCGGGTTGTGGCGCGAGGACGGGTCTTCTTTCTCGGCGGTATGGGGCCGTTCTGCCATCCCCTCGGCATGATAGGGATGATCCGTCATCAGGGGAATTTTCTGGCGGATGATTTTCTCAATATCGCGCAGGTAAACCCGCTCCTCATGATCGCAAAAGGACAGCGAAACCCCGCTTTCCCCCGCCCGCGCCGTACGGCCAATACGGTGCACATAGCTTTCCGGCTCATTGGGCAGGTCAAAATTGATCACATGGGTCACCCCGTCCACATCAATGCCCCGCGCCGCCACATCGGTGGCCACCAAAGCGCGGATTGCGCCGGACCGAAACTCATTAAGGGCCTTTTGACGGGCGTTCTGGGACTTGTTGCCGTGAATAGCACCGGAAGCCACCCCCAGCCTGTCAAGATGCTTCGACACCCGGTTGGCCCCGTGCTTGGTGCGGGTAAAGACCAGAACCCGCTTGACGGCCTCATCTTTCAGCATATGGGCGAGCAGATCCCGCTTGCGGCTTTTGGGCACCATCAGCACATGCTGATCAACCTTTTCCGCCGTGGTCGCCTCCGGCGCTACATCAATGCGGAACGGTTTATACAGGATACTGGCCGCCAGCTTTTCCACGCTTGCCGGCATGGTGGCGGAAAACATCAACGTTTGGCGCTTTTTCGGCAGATAGGCAATGATCTTCCGAATATCGCGGATAAAGCCCATGTCCAGCATCCGGTCCGCCTCGTCCAGCACCAGATATTCCACCTGTCCCAGATCAATATGCCGCTGATTGGTCAGGTCAAGAAGACGGCCCGGCGTAGCGATCAGAATATCCACCCCCGGCATCATGGACTTGATCTGAGGCTTTGATGAAGCGCCGCCGTACACCAGCGCGATGCGCAGATGAACATATTTGGCATAAGCGCGGATATTCTCGGCAATCTGAACCGCAAGCTCGCGGGTCGGGGCCAATATGAGCGACCGGGCAACCTTC
>UOED01000008.1_pt1 | contig 12872 bp, 10 predicted proteins | sample 1990161 | NCBI WGS metagenome assembly UOED01 (sample SAMEA4728526, study PRJEB27164) | hydrothermal vent metagenome | biome: marine basaltic hydrothermal vent biome; feature: marine hydrothermal vent; material: mineral | place: Pacific Ocean | collected 2011-06-14/2011-07-23 | depth 1741 m | reverse complement strand
CCAGAGTCACATGTTCGGTTGGCACGCCCAGTTCCTCGGCAACGATCTGGGCAATGACCGCGTCAATGCCCTGCCCGATTTCTGACGCCCCGGTAATCACCGTCACCCGCGCATAATCATCCATTTTCAGGATGGTGCCGCAACCGTCAGACTTATGAATTTTGGCCCCGCCCGCGTTATGGATGGAACTGGCAAGGCCGATACCGCGTTTATAGCGGCCTTCCTGCGCCCGCTCGGCGGTATATTTGTTAAGCTTGTTCACATAGTCCGATGCCTCTGCCGCCGTGGTCAGACATTCGGCCAGCGCACATTCCCGCAAGAAAGATTTTTGCGGTGTCACTTCGCCGGACTTCTGGGCATTTTTCAGACGAAACTCGATCGGGTCCATGTCCAGCTTTTCCGCCAGCATATCCATATGCTGAGCAGTGGCATAGGTCATCTGAACATTGCCGTAACCCCGGAAAGACCCGGCGTAGGCATTGTTGGTATAGACGGCCTGCCCCTTGAAATCGACCACCGGCACCCGGTAATGGCCGGATACGGTGCGCATCATGATCACCGGAACCGTTGGTCCCCATGAGGTATAGGCCCCGTTGTCCATCAAAACGTCCGCCGCCCGAAACGTCAGGATACCGTCTGATGTGCATCCGGTACGCAGGTGCATTCTGGCCGGTTGACGGGTGGGGCTATTGATGAATTCTTCTTCCCGGTCAAACAGGATTTTGACGGGCCGTCCGGTTTTCTGGGCCAATATGGCCGCCACCGGTTCAAAGGGATAGACATCCAGCTTGGCCCCGAAAGACCCGCCCGTAGGCGGCTGAATCACCCGGATGTCGCCGGGGTCAATACCCAAAGCCGGAGCCAGATCCATCTTGTAATTATAGGGATATTGGGTCTGGGAATAGATGGTCAGTTTGCCGTTATGGTCAAAATCGGCAATGGCGCACGAGGTCCCCATACAGCAATGGGTCACATAATGGACATTAAACACATCATCCAGAATAATATCTGATTTCTGTTCCGCCTCGGCCATATCGCCGTGGGTAAATTCAAAAGACAGGCTTTTATTGTCCGGGAAGCGGTCCTGAATTACCGGCGCACCGTCTTTCAAGCCATCTTCGATGGTATAGACTGGCGGCAGGTCTTTATAGGTGACCTTGATCAGTTTCAGGGCCTTAGCGGCGATGGCGTCACTTTCGGCGGCCACGGCGGCGACCTCGTCCCGTTCGCAGCGCACCCGGTCTTTCAGGGGCGCGTTATCTTTGACAAAACCCAGTTTCAGATCCGGGGTATCCTGCGCCGTGATCACCAGATGGACGCCAGGTAACTTTTCAGCTTCACTTGTGTCAATGCTAACAATTTCCGCATGGGTCCGTCCGGCATGGAGTATCTTGCCATAGAGCATCTGGGGCAGGACCATATCATTGATATAGCGGGTCTTGCCGATGGCCTTGGCGGGGGCATCGGGTTTCTTGATCCGGCTGCCGATCAGGCTGGTTTTTTTAATATGTTGAAAGGCGACTTGTTCACTCATGATATTATCCTTCTGCCCCGACAATGGCGGCTACGGCGTCCAGTACCTTGGTATATCCGGTACAGCGACAGATATTTCCTTCAAGCCCCCGCTTCATCTCTTCGCGGGTGAGGTTCGGGTTCTGCTTGACCAGATAATTGGCCTGAATGATCATGCCCGGCATACAAAAGCCGCATTGAACCGCCCCGTGATCGACAAAGGATTGTTGCATGGGGTGCATCTTGTTCCCCGCGCCCAATCCCTCGATAGTCATCACTGTGCGCCCGTTCAGGTCGGCGGCATACATAAGGCAGCTGTTGATGGTCGCGCCGTCCACCTCGATGGTACAGGCCCCGCATTCACCCTCGCCGCAGGCATATTTTGTGCCTTTCAGGTCCAGGCCGTCACGTAACAGATCCAGCACGGTCATATCCACCGGGACCTCGATATTGACCGGCCTGCCGTTCAGGGTAAAGTTAAGTTCAGTTTTGACGGACATTGTTCAAAAGCTCCTCTGTGAATACGGCAATCAGATGGGTGCGATACCAGCTTGTGGCCCGAATATCGTCGATGGGGGTCGCATCGTCCTGTGCGGCGCGGGCGGCCTTGTCAATGACCTCGGCGGTCAGGGCTTGCCCTTCCAGTATGGCTTCGGTGGCTTTGCCGCGCAGGGGCGTTGGGCCAACAGCACCAAAGGCCACCCGAACATTGTGAAACGCGCCGTCTTTATAATCGCCGCCAATACCCACACTGACGGTGGAAATTTCCAGTGCCGGGCGCGGGCCGGACTTGCGGAAATAACCAACAAAATCTGGGCCGGGCGTGTCAAAAACCACCGCAATCAAGAGTTCATTGTCATGTTTGATGGTCTTGCCGGGTCCGGTGAAAAAGCGGCGTAAAGGCTCGCGCCGAACCTCCATAGCGCCTTCTTTCCAGCTGGCCAGTTCCACCGATGCGTCAAGCACCAAAAGCGGGTTGATCATATCGCCCGCCGGGGATGCGTTACAGATATTACCGCCAAGGGTGGCCGCATTGCGGATCTGTTCGCTGGCAAAATGATCGGCGGCTTCTCTTAGGATGGCGGGGGCCAGATTACTCTGTTTGATCTCCGATACGGTGGTCAGGCATCCAATGCGGGTCTCGCCCTTATTCTGTGTGATGCCGGACAGGTCGTCCACCCGGCGGATATTCATCAGGGTCGGGGCGTGGCTGCGGCGGCCCGCGTCAATCTGCGGGGTGAGGTCGGTGCCCCCGGCAAGGATGGTCACCCCGCCGCTGGACAGGGCCTTTACCGCATCACTCACTGTGTCCGGGGCAATATATTTTTCTATTTCTGACATTTTTCTGCTCTTCTTAAAAACGAATGGGTTCCTGATAATAGCCGTAAACTTCAACCAGTTTTTTGGTGATTTCGCCCACGGTAGCATAGGCTTTCACCGCCTCCACAATAGCAGGCATCACATTGTCATCGGCCTCTGCCGCTGCCTTGACCATGGCCAGCGTGCGGTCCACATCAGTCTGGGAGCGTTCGGCTTTTACGGCGTTCAGATTTTCGATCTGCTGATCGGCATCCTTGGTGTCATAGGGGTGGAATTCCACCTCATTTTCCTCCTGATCAATCTTGTAGCGATTGACCCCGACCTTGGGGAAAGCCCCGGATTGCAGGTTTTTCTGCATCTCAAAGGCCTGGGCCGAGACTTTGGACTGAATGGTGCCTTCGGAGACCATTTTGATGATCCCGCCCTCGGCCTCAACCTCGGCCATGGTCTCTTCCATCTTCTTGCGCATTTCGTTGGTCATGGTTTCCATATAATAGCTGCCCGCCAATGGATCGACCGTTTCGCACAGGCCCATTTCCTCGATCAAAAGCTGCATGGTGCGCAGGGAAATACGCTGGGCATATTCTGACGGGATGGTATAGGCCTCATCAAAACAACAGAGCGCCATGGTCTGGGCGCCGGACAGGGCGCTGATCAGGGCATAATAGGCCCCGCGTACGATATTATTTTCCGGCTGTTCAATGGTCAGCCCGCCGCCGCCGCCGGCCGCAATCATGCGCAACCACATAGATTTGGGATCTTTGGCGCCGTAATCTTCCTTGATAATCTTGGCCCACAGACCGCGCCCGGCCCGGAATTTAGCCACCTGTTCAAAAATATTGCCGAAAATATTGAAGTTATAGCTGAGCCGTCCGGCAAATTCATCAATATGCAATCCGCGCTTTAACATATCATCGGCATAGGCTTTCGCGATACAGAAGGCATAGGCCATTTCCTGTTCCGGGGTCGCGCCGCTTTCGCGGATGTGATAGCCGCAAACGCTGACCGGGCTGTATTTGGGCGCATTTTTGGCACAATATTCAATGGTGTCGCCGACCAGCTTGATGCTGGGCTCCACCGGGAAAATCCATGTGCCGCGTCCAATAAATTCTTTCAGAATATCATTCTGGGCCGTACCGCGCAGTTTGGTCACGTCATAGCCGCGCTTTTCCGCCATGGCCAGATACATGGCAATCAGGATCGCCGCCGAGCCGTTGATGGTCAGGGACACAGTAATTTTTTCCAGATCAATGCCGTCGAAGGCGATCTCGAAGTCACGCAGGGTATCCACCGCCATGCCAACCCGGCCTACCTCGCCCTCGGCCATGGGATCGTCCGTGTCCAAGCCGGTCTGGGTCGGCAGATCGAACGCCACATTAAGGCCGGTCTGGCCGTTTTCGATCAGATATTGAAACCGCTCGTTAGTGTCCTTGGCATTAGCAAAACCGGTATATTGACGCATGGTCCAGGGTCGCTTGCGGTACATTTCCTTATGAATGCCGCGTGTGAAAGGATATTCACCGGGCAGGCCGACCATTTCTATGCCGCCGGAGGCGTCCACATCTTCCTGCGTATATAGGGCTTTTACCTCTATGCCGGATTCATTGATGATTTTATCTTGTGTCATGAATAATGCTCTCTATGCCAATTGCCGGTAACGGTTTTTGATGTAATCAATAATATCTTCGAAATGGCTGCCGGTGGGAAAGATGGCGTCAATGCCGATTTTCTGAAGGACGTCATGGTCTTTCACCGGCACATTGCCGCCAATGATCCACAGCTTGTCTTCCAGACCATATTCTTTCAGCAGTGGCTTTAATTTCTCGCAAAAGGGAATATGCGACCCGGCCATACTGGACAGGCCGATCACATCCACATTTTCGTTGGCCGCCGCCTCGGCGATTTGGCGCGGGGTTTTGCGCAGGCCCGTATAGATCACCTCAAATCCGGCATCCATCAAGGCGCGGACAACCACTTTCGCCCCGTGATCATGGCCGTCAAGGCCCGGTTTCCCTACAAGAACACGTATTTTATTTTTCGTCATGAATTCAAGCCCTTAGCTATGGTCAATTTTAGAATTTCGCTGGTGCCGCCGCCGATCAGGGTAAAGCGTACATCGCGCAGGAATCTTTGCACCGGATATTCCATGGCAAAGCCGTAAGACGCCAGAACCCGTGCCGCCTTGTCGCAAATGCTGGCGGCAGCTTCGGAGGCAAAAAGTTTTGCCATGGCGGCTTCCTGAAGATGGGGTTTGCCGGATGTTTTGCGCCAGGCGGCGTAATGCACAATATGAGTGGCGGCCTCAAGGTCGGTGGCCATTTCCGCAAGTTTGAGCTGAATCGCCTGAAAGCGGTTGATAGGCTTGCCAAATTGTGTGCGCTCGGCGGCATATCGCACCGCCTCGTCAAGGGCGGCCTGCGCCACACCAAGGGCCATGGCCCCGGTGATGATGCGGATTTCAGCCAATACGGTTTTCAGATGCGCCCCGCCGTCACCATATTCGCGGCTTAAACGGTGGCTGTCCGGCACAAAGCAATCCTGAAAAGCAACCTCGGACGTGGGCAAAGCCCAAACGCCCATTTTTTCAATGGCGCGGCCCACATGCAGGCCCTTAAAATCCTTTTCCACCAGAAAAATGGTCAGCTTCATATCTGGTCCCGCCTTGGCAAAGACGGTGAAGAAATCGGCCATAGGCGCGGCGGTTACCCACATTTTCTGCCCATTAAGAAGATAGCCGCCGTCCACCTTTTTAGCATTGGTCGTCAGGCTCATAAGGTCACTGCCCGCGTTTGGCTCGGTCATACAGATGGCGCCGATTTTCTCTCCGCGCAGGGCTGGTTTAAACAGCCGTTCCTTAATATCGTCATTGCCCAGAAGATGTAGGAAATTAGTGCCCATGAGCGATTGCATGGCGACGCAACCCGCCAGCGACATGGACCCGCGCGAAACCTCACGCAAAGCCAGACACAGGGCCAGAAGGTCCAGGTTACTGCCGCCCACATCCTCCGGATAGCGCATGCCGAAAAAACCAAGCTCGCCCAATTCGCGAAACAGCTCATATGGATATTCGTGAGCTTCGTCAATGGCTTCCGCATTGGGCATAATACGCTCATCACAGAAACGAGTGAAGGTTTCCTTTATCAGTCTATGGTCTTCGGACAGGTCAAAATCCATGGATCAGCCCTCCGCATAATCATAGAGTTCAGCGGCTTTTTCCTTTGAGATTATACCGTCACGGATTTCCCGGGCGAGGGTTTCACGATCCCGCTCGCCGGGCCGGCCATAACCGCCGCCGCCGCCGGCAGTCTGAAAATAAACGGTGCCTTTAGGCACATTCTCGATCAAGTCTTTATTGTTGGGGATGACCTCTGTGCCGTCAGGATAAGTCATCTTGATCAGGTTCAGGCCCCCGCCCTTACCGCCGAACAGGCCGAATGATCCCTCAAAATCGCCGTCACCAAAGGTCACGATCTGGGTATCGTCTGAGCCGATTTCATAGATGGTTTCAGTGCCAAGCCCGCCGCGCCAGCGTCCGGCCCCGGCGCTGTCCATATCATATTCATGCTTGATCAGGGTATGGGGCGTTTGCTGTTCAAACATCTCATAATCCTGATCCAGAACACCGCCGGACGCATCAATCATGCCAATATGGTCATAACCATCGGTGCCGTCCATGGCTCCGGACCCACCCTTCATGCCCATGAAGAAAATATCAACGTAGGTATCGTCCTTTTCCGCATCTTTGCCCGTGGACAGGGAACAGAGCAGGTTATTCCAGCCTGCGGTCACCTTACTGGGCATAACCGGAGACAAAGCGCGAATGATGGCATCCGCATTGGGCGGACAAAGGTGATTGCCGAAAGTCGTGGCCTTGGGATAGGACGCATTGAGAATCTTGCCCTCGGGGATCAGGATTTCAATGGGTTCCACCATGCCCTGATTATGGGGAATGTCGGGGTTGACCATTTGCAGGAAGGTCAGGATGGTGGCCGAGGCACTGGAGGTATAGGTGCCGTTAACAAAACCGTCGGTCTGGGCGTCTGTGTCTTCGTAATCGAAGGTGATCTTTTCATCCTCAACGGTGATTTTAACCCGGATGGTAAATTCACTGCCTTTATGACGGCCATCATAAAAGACCTTGCCTTCACCGCGATAAATGCCGTTGGGTACTTTACGGATTTCGGCTTGCATCATTTTCTTGGTCGCCTCAAACAGAGCCTGTTTATGGTCCTGATAACTTTCCAAACCATATTTGCCGATCAGGTCCAGCATCCGCCGCTCGCCAATAACGCAAGCCCCCATCTGGGCCTTCATATCGTGCTGTACGATGTCAAAGCGGATATTGGCAAAGATCAGATTCCAGATGTCTTTACGTAATTTGCCGCCTTCCACCACCTTGATGGGTGGGATGCGCAGGGCTTCCTGCCAGACCTCGGTGGCGTTGGGGTTATAACCGCCCGCTACATTACCGCCAATATCGGCCTGATGGCCCTTGACTGCGGACCAGGCCACAAGCTGCCCGTCAAAGAAAATTGGTTTGTAAACCGCCACATCGTTATTCTGATTGCCCATGGAGAAGACATCATTATGGAAGAAGACATCGCCCTCGTTAATATTACCGTCATAATAGTCGATGATATATTTACAGACCGGGGCCAGAGAGAAAGCCAATATGGGCAGATTTTCCATCTGTTCCAGCATATTGCCCTCGCCGTCATATAATCCGGTGACGAAATCCTTGGCCTCGCACAGGATGGGCGAGCGGGTGGATTGCTGGACCGAAATGCTCATTTCATCGGCAATGGATTTAAAGGCCCGCGCATATACGGACAATAAAATAGGGTCTATTTTGCTCATGCCGTCTCTCCTTTAATCAGTGAGGATACTAAATCGGTTCGGTCCTTGCGGTACAGGGCAAAGGAGCCATATTGATCAATCACGCAGTTAAAGGTTCCACCGACAAAGATGGCCGTTGTCACCTGTTCGATCATGGCCGGGCCGTCCACATGGTTGCCGTGAACCATTTTATGACCATCATAGACCGGGACGGTTCGGAATTCTTTATCTTCCGGGATATAGACGGACCGCTCCCCCTTGATGGCATGGGACGCATCGGCGGAAGATTTCTCTTCGGTGCGGAAGGCGGGTTTTTCCACCTCGCCCACGCTTTGCACCCGGATATTGATAATTTCAACCGGCGCATCGGCATCACCCTCCAGAGAATAGCCAAACAGGCGATTATGCTCTTCGTGGAAGGCGGCGGCGATGGCATCCAGATTATGACTGTCAACATCGTTTTGACTCACTTCAACCGATACCTCGTGATATTGGCGCAGATAACGACAGTCCAGCTTGATAATGGTGCTGCGGCGGTCCTCGGGGATATTTTCCTGTTCCAGCAGTTTGTTGCCCTCATCCACCATGGCACTGACCACTTCATTCAAGGCCGCCCAGTCCAGATCATTCAGGAGGGCGACAAAGGTACGGACAAAATCATGGCGCAGGTCAGACATCAACATGCCCGCCGCACAGAGGATGGAGGATTCACGGGGCACCACCTGAAACGGTATTTGCAATTCCTCGCAGATCAGACAGCTATGGGTTGGCCCCGCGCCGCCCGCCACCACCAGTGGGAATTCCCGGGGGTCAAAGCCGCGCTTGATGGTAATTTCGCGGATACCCTGTGCCATATTCATACAGGCAATGCGGTACATGCCCGCCGCCGCTTCCTCAATACTGAAGCCCATGGGCGTTGCCACATGTTCGTCGATAGCCTTGCGCGCGGCGTCCATATCCAGCTTCATGGTCCCGCCAGCGAAAAAATCCGGATTCAGGTAACCCAATACCAGATTGGCATCGGTACAGGCCGGTTTTGTGCCGCCCTTCATATAGCTGGCCGGGCCAGGGGCCGCACCCGCACTTTGTGGACCCATACGCAGCAACCCGCCTTCATCCAGCCAGCCGACGGAGCCGCCGCCCGCGCCGATGGTATGGATGCCCAGCATGGGCAGGGCCAGACGGCGGCGGTCAATCTCGCCCTCGTTAACCACAACCGGGCTGCCGACCACAAGGGCCGCCTCGAAACTGGTGCCGCCCATATCAACCACAATACAGTTTTCCTGATTGTGGGCACGGACATATTGCAGGCCCGCACCGGGCCCCGCCGCCGGACCGGACAACAGGGTCAGGGCGGCTTTTTCCTTGGCAATCTGCGGTGTCATCACCCCGCCATTGGACTGCATGATCAGCAGAATACCCTTAAAGCCAATGTCTTTCAGGCGGTCCAGAAGCTGATTGAGATAATGGTCCAATATGGGGCCGATATAGCTGTTCAGGACCGTGGTGCTGACCCGCTCATAAAAACGGATGGAGGGCAAAAGGTCCGATGAAACGGTCAAATAGGCCTCCGGCATTTCCCGGCGCACCAGTTCGGCGGCCCGCTGTTCATGGTCACCATTGGCAAAGCTGTTCATGAAACAGATGGCCACGGCCCGGACCCCGTCCGCCTTGAACAGGTCAATGGCTTTTTGTACGTCATTCAGGTCAAGGGGTTTGACCTCCTTGCCATTACGGTCCAGCCGCCCGCCAACGCCCTGCCGCAAATAGCGGGGGACCAGCGGCACCACATTGGTGCAACGGTTATTATATTGTTCCTCACGAATGCCCCGGCGCATTTCCAGCGCGTCCCGCACCCCTTCGGTGGTGATCAGGCCGGTTTTGGCCCCGTTACTGGTCAGGGTGGCATTGGTGGTCACCGTCGTGCCGTGAACGATGGTATCCACGGCGGCGGCAAGCTCCGTCAGGCTCATAGGCGGGTCCATGCTTTCGGCAATGTCTGTCAGGCCGTTCATAACCGCGATGGAGGGGTCGGACGGTGTGGACAGGGTCTTGTGAATGCGGGTTTCCCTGCCGGACTGGTCGACGAAAAAGTCGGTGAATGTCCCGCCCACATCAATGCCAATTTTTAGACTCATCTGTATTTCCTTAAAGCTATTTTGTTTATTTCCGGTCCACGACCTGTATGACAATGGCCATGGCGGTATCGCCCGCCGCGCAGCCGCTGAACAGACCGTATCCACCGCCGCGCAGGGCCAGTTCCTCAATCAATTCGATAACACTGCGCAGACCCATCGGCCCTTGCGGATGTCCCCAGATCAGGGAACAGCCATAATTATTCATATCCTTGACATCTATGCCAAACTGATCGGCAAAAAACAGATCATTGACCGCAAAGGGGTTGTGGGTTTTGATGGCGTCCACCTGTTCGATGGAAATACCGGCCTGTGCCAGTGCGGCCTGCGCCGCCGGAACCGTGGCTTTGGGCATATAGGCCAGCTCAACCCGTGACTGTCCGATGCCAAGGACCTTTATCTGAATGCTGCTGTCCTGACTAAGCTCTTTCGCCTTGTCCGGGGCGGCCATGATCAGGGCGGCATTGCCGTCCGCAGGATGGGTTTGACCGCCAAAGGTGATGGAGCCTTCCTTCATCACAGGCCGCAATCCCGCCAGCCCGTCGGCGGTGGAGGCAACAAGCCCCTCATCCCCGGTCAGCTGATTGGCGGTTTTCTTGAAATTGGGCCTTGGCACATCGAATGGCAGGGTCATATAGCGTTTCTGAAAGGCATGATCATCGGCCAGCGCATCGGCATATTGTTCCTGCCGCATGAGCACGACCTCATGCTGTTTCTCGCGAGAGATATTATAATCCCGGGCCACATTCTCGGCAGTTTGCAACATGGAATGGCCGCCAAGGGGGTCATAGACAAAATTATCCATGGTCCAGTTTTCGGTCTTGCCGGTGCCGCCCGGCCCCGCCGGATTGGGGTAATAGACTTGCGGTCCGTTGGATACCCGGTCGGCGGCAATGATCAGCGATGCGGTGGCCTGCCCGGTTTCAATCTCCTGCGCCCCGTTCAGCATACAGCGTACGCTGGTGGCGCAGGCCTGCCCGATGGTCGGCCCGCCCACATGGTCCAGCCCTGCCATGCCCGTCACCCACGGCAGACCGTAAAAAGCATGTTGCTGCGGCACGGAAGTCCCGAGCACGCCGTAATCCAGCAATGTGCCGTCCATATCCCGCTTTGCCATTTCGGCGCGGATCACATGGGCGGCGAATTTAAGACTATGCAGGTTCGAGAAACTGCCCTGCCACCGGCAAAAAGGGGTGGACCAATAGGCTCCGTATGGTATTTCCGCGATATAAGACATGACATGTATCCTGTAAAATAATTATGGGGTTTGATCGGCTTTTCTTTATGTTTTTTTATAATACCCTGTGACCCAGAATAGAGCAAAAACAGAGCCGGAAACAAATAATAGTTTCTTATGATTGACATTAGAAATTCTAATATCAGTATAAATATATATAAAACAAATAGTTACCTTGTAAAATCTTAGAAATATATGGATTTAAAGGTTGTATTTTTGATATTATATGATATTTGGTATAAGTATTTCTAACGCAAACTATAGAGAATCACACGGGACAGTACATGGGACGTAACCTGCCGAACCTGAATGCCATTCGCGCCTTTGAGGCGGTGGCCCGCCATTTAAGCATCACCCGCGCATCCGAGGAACTGAATGTAACGCAGGCGGCGGTCAGCCACCAGATCAAGGCATTGGAAGATCAGATGGGGGTGATGTTGTTCCGCCGTCATAACAAGGGGCTTTTGCTGACCAAAGAGGGCCAGACCATGGTTCAGCCCATGACCAATGCCTTTGACATGATCGCCGATGCGGCGAACCTGATCGTCAATAGTGAAATTCAGATATTGAAGGTTTCCATGCTCAGCAGTTTTGCCACTGGCTGGCTCATGCCGCGCCTTGATAAATTTTACCGGCAATATCCCAATATCGACATCCGGGTCATGGTCAGCAACAAAGAATATGATATGTTGAAGGCCGGGGATGTGGATATTGACCTGCGCTACGGCGACGGTAAATGGCCCCATGTGGACAGCCAGAAATTCCTGCCCGAAGAAATCTTCCCGGTTTGCAGTCCGGATATTTTAAAGGGCGATATTTCCCTGAAAACACTGGATGATCTGGGCCGCCATGTGTTGCTCCATGACAATAAGATGATTGGCTGGAAAGAATGGCTGGACGATGCGGGGGTCAAGGGCATTGACCACAGCCGGGGGCCGGGCTTTTCCCATTATCAGATCACCCTGTTGGCGGCGACACTGGGCCACGGCATTGCCCTTGGCCGTATGCCGCTGGTGTCGGATGCCCTGACAAAAGGCGATCTGGTGCGCCCCTTTGACATCAGCCTGCCCACGGGCATGGGCTATTACGTGATCAACACCAACACCGCCACCGACAAATCAAAAATCCGCTCCTTCACCAATTGGTTGATGGAGGAGGTCAGGATGTTTGAGGATGCTCTAGAGGACTGATTTGACAAAGGAAGGTCGAGAACAATATATTATTATGTTGCGTTATGCGCATAACGCATATATGCTGTTCCAATGATCAAGAGCTTCGCCCATAAAGGACTGGAACGTTTCTTTACCAAAGGAAGCAAAGCAGGGATTCAGGCAACCCACGCCGCGAAGCTCCGGATGCAACTGACGGCTCTGCATACTGCTGTGGATATAGACGATATGCGGCTTCCCGGATGGCGATTGCATGGCCTTACGGGCAGGCAAGAAAACACATGGTCAATATGGGTAAATGGAAACTGGCGCGTTACTTTTGTTTTTGAAAATGGCAATGCCTATATTGTAAATTATGAGGATTATCACTAATGGAATATCAACAGCATAACCCGCCCCATCCGGGAGAATTCATCCGCACCGTTTATCTTGAGCCTTTGAAACTTTCCGCAAATGAAGTTTCAAAGAAACTCGGGGTACATTCCTCCACATTTGGCCGCCTTGTCAGCGAAAAGAGTGACGTCTCAGCCGAAATGGCGATCAAGCTTGAAGCGGTACTGGGGCGTAGTGCCGAGAGTTGGTTGCTGATGCAGGACCAATATGACCTTGCCAATATTCGTAGGGCGGTGGATGTGAGTGGCTTGACAGCCATTAATTTTCGTT
>UOED01000117.1_pt1 | contig 12936 bp, 7 predicted proteins | sample 1990161 | NCBI WGS metagenome assembly UOED01 (sample SAMEA4728526, study PRJEB27164) | hydrothermal vent metagenome | biome: marine basaltic hydrothermal vent biome; feature: marine hydrothermal vent; material: mineral | place: Pacific Ocean | collected 2011-06-14/2011-07-23 | depth 1741 m | reverse complement strand
AAGGTGAATTTACCCTTATGACCTTCGAACAGCCCTGGAATTTCTTGAGAGAACTTAAAGTCCAGCCGACTAAACCATGGGTCATTGAAGGCATTGCGTGGTGCAATTTTACCCCGGTATTTATCAAGACCACTTGTTTTGATGAAAGCATCAAGTTCTGCCCAGTCAGCGGCCCCTAACCCAACTTCAGCAGCATTATTGGGAACAAAAAATAACTGACGGTCTCTTTTTGCCTGTGAGTCGCCGAATGGTGTGTTCCTGCTATCACCGTTAAAGGTGTAGCTGAACGGGCGTCCTGATTGTGCAAAGAACAGGAGGCCAAAACGACTTTCCAGATCTCTGATTAACTCTGCCCGATAGTTCAGGCGCAAAACAATTCGGTGTTTGGTCTGATAGTTAGAGGTTGCCTCAACCGGATTTTGGATATCCGCTGTGGCAAATTTACCATAATTCGAGGTCGCTGTAGAGCTGGTTCCCGGGTTAACATCTGTGGCATCGGTGTAGGCATAAGAAACGTTGAAGGATACACCATTATCATAATCTTTAGCTAAAGATACGGCAAATACTGTGCTCTTGCCACCATTCACATTAACAACCCCAAGGTCGGTTTTTCCACCAGGTTTGGTTTCATATATAGGGCGACCATCCGGTGCAGTTGATGCGAACTGGAGACCCGCATCAACCCAGCTGGCGGCGTTTTCCTGTTTGGTATGTAGAATTTCAGCAGTAGCTATATAGCCGTCACCCAGTGTTTCACCAAGGTCAAAATCATGTTCTACAGCAACGTTGAATTTCCAGGCTGATGGTATTTTGAAGCCAGGGTCAAGGTAATTGGCACCACCATCTCCTTTTACCAGGGCATCTTGTACAAACTGCGGGATGTTAAAGCCATCTACATCACTTATACCCCCGCCGGTGAATTTGCTTACAATTGTAATTCCGTCATTTGTGTAGGTGTTGGAAACCCAAACATTGGGACTTCCGCCACTGAACTTTCCAGCGCCGCCGCTAACTTTGGTGCGGTCATCTATGACATAATGAAAACCGAAACGCGGCAAAATAATATCACGACCGCCCAATGTGGCATTGTTGACAAATCCATTCCGGGCCTGGAAATTTGCGTTAAGGCCAGGGGCTCCGTCCGTCCCGTATCTATCATAACGTACGCCGCCCATTAAGATTAAGTCGTCATTCACAGTCCAACGATCCTGTAGATAGAAAGAGCTTATTTTAATTTTAAATACGGCAGCGGCATCATTGGCATTATTGGTAAATGAATTTTGATACCATAGGGTTGAGGCCTGGCGGTTCTGGAAATCAGCAACGCTGTCAAAAGTATATGTTCCACGGCTGGCAAAGACGAACAGGTTGAACACATCCAGAGTTTCACGTTCAAAGCCCCCGGAAATTTCATGGTCGCCGATGATATAGTTAGCCTGCGCCTTGATTTGCCATGTGCTGTTTCTCAGTGCATTGGCGTGACGGAAAATGTCCGGACCAATAGCAACTGTACTGCCGCTATCCAGCTTGATTTTCATGAAGGCAAATTTATTTCCCTTCAAACTTTCCTGCCGTGTATCCACTTCCTTGCGGGATACTCGAATTTCAGTGGACAGGTTATCTGTCCAGTCAGAAAAGAGCCCCAGGGAATAGGATTTCATGATTTCTGTTTTGTTATAAGAACTGGATGGTAAAGAAAGTTGCCGACGTGAGGGAAAGGTTTCTCTAACTTCAAGGCTGTTGCCTTTATTATATTGATATGTAAAGGCTGCCCTGTGTCTATCGTTGATATTCCAGTCAATCTTTGCAAATATTTTCCGGTCATTTTCCGGGACATTGGTTAGTTCGCTTAGAGAGCCTGGATCGAAGTTATATGTATTTTGCGATATAGAGCGGATTAGGTCCAGGTCAGATTGCGTAATACCCTCGACTTCATTGGCGAGCCCCGACCCTACGGCCCCGGTATCAATGGGGCTTGTGGATTTCAATTCTTCATAGCCAACAACAAAGAATAACTTGTCTTTAACGATTGGGCCACTCAGCATTCCGCCATAGATTTTTTCATCGAAGTTCAGGCTAATATCCTTGTTGCCAATTTTGGATCCGGTCAGAGAATCATTGCGGTAGGTAAAGAAAGCTGAACCATGAAATTCATTTTCACCGGATTTGGTTACAATGTTAATGTTGCCGCCCAAGAAGCCATTATACTGTGTGTCGAACGGGGCAATATTTACGTCAAGCCGTTCAATAACTTCCAGAGAAATCGGACTGCGGCGTGTTGGGAAACCACCGCCATTTAATCCAAAGTCATCATTCTGCTTAACACCGTCCACGGTTACGCTGTTAAAACGGTTGTTCGTACCGCCGATGCTGATAGCATTATCATTATCCGGGTTAATTGTGACCATTGGGTTGATCTGTACCAAGTCATAGATTTCACGTGAAGTCGTTGGGATACCCTGAATCAAGTCAGCACCAATGGAGGAACTTGTGCCCATCAGAATTTGGCTTGACGGGGCAGACCCTGTAACAATAATTTCTTCCAATGCGGTGGTCTCAAGCGTGATGGTTATATTTGATGAGCCACTAAGGCCAAGATAAACGCCGCTCGCTTTACCGTTGCCGCCAGCGGATTCGACAGTAATGTCGTAGGGGCCGCCTACCCGCAAACCGGAAGCATTAAATGCGCCTTTGCTGTTGGTTTTAACCACTTTTCTTGTGCCAGACGGGACATGGACAATTTTGACTGATACATTAGCAGCCGGTTGATTGGCGTTATTGATCACCGTTCCGGTCAGGCGTGATGTTGTAACCTGTGCCTCTGCCTGTATGGCGAAAGTTGTAGCGGAGGCAATGGCAATGGCCACCGCCGCAGAAGTATTTATAAGACACGATTTAAGCGCGGAGCTCATCATCAGGCCTTTTATGTTGGATTTTAAACTGTTCATTTTCTCTCCCTTTCGGATTGGGTGGGTTTCCAGTAGTGATCGGCTGACTATTTCTTGTTTTTTGTCATGAATTTTGTGAATCCTGACTAAATATGTCAATGGTAAACTTTAAATATTTTTACCAAGAAGTCAAATTTTATATTCCAAATAACGACTCCGCTATTCAATATATTTTTTTCACAAGAATAATCTCTGTTTGCGTAAAATAAGCGGGCTCATAATATATGACCCTGAACAAGTTATATTCCGGCGGCATTACATTATTATGACTAATCTTTTAAACTATTGTAAAATGTGTAAAATCAAAGCCTTAGGCAGAATTGTTGTTGCCTGAAATGATCAAAATATCGTTTCTGTATGTTAAGTAAAATTCGACTCTGCCTCACCCCATCATCAGGCTGGCCAGAGCCGCGCTCATCAGGTTGGAAAGGGAGCCGGCGGCCACGGCCTTCAGGCCCCATTTGGCGATCAGATGCCGTCGTTCCGGTACCAGAACGCCGAATCCGCCCATGAGAATCGCTATGGAACTTAGGTTGGCAAAACCGCACAGGGCAAAAGTCACCACCATGATCGAATGGGGGCTTAAAGTACCTTCGGGGATTTTGAAAAGCTCAACATAGGCAACAAATTCATTGAGTATCAGTTTCGTGCCAATCAGGTTGCCGGCCACGTCGGCCTCGGCCCACGGGATGCCGAGCACATACATCAGCGGGGCAAATATCTTGCCCAAAATCATGTTAAAAGTCAGGTCACCGTAACCGAACCAGCCCCCGATACCGCCCAGCATACCGTTCAGCATGGCGATCAGGGCCACGAAAGCCAGCAGCATGGCCCCGATATTGGCCGCCAGTTTCAGGCCGTCTGCGGCGCCGTTGGCGGCGGCTTCGATTACATTGGCCGGTTTTTCGCCTTCATCAAAGCTGTCTACTTCCAAAAGGTGGGCGTCCGAGGCATCTGGTTCCGGGTCGGGCATGATGATCTTTGCCATCAAAAGGCCGCCCGGCGCCGCCATAAAACTCGCGGCAATGAGATAATCCATATTAACGCCAAGGGCCGCATATCCGGCGAGAATCGTCCCGGAGATAGAGGCCAGTCCGGTGACCATAACGGTAAAAAACTGGGCGTCGCTTATTTTGCTAAGGTAGGGTTTGATAACCAGCGGTGCTTCGGTCTGGCCCAGAAAGATATTGGCCGCCGCACAGAGCGATTCGACTCGTTTGGTGCCAATGACCTTATGTAACGCACCGCCAAATATCTTGACCACCCATTGCATGATATGCAGGTGATAAAGCACCGCCATTAATGATGCCGCAAAGACAATAATGGGCAGGACCTGTACCATAAAGATAAAGCCCAGATTGCTTGTATTGGCCAGACTGCCAAAGATGAAATTTATCCCCACATAGGCATAATTGATCACCTGATTGACGCCGTTTGACATGCCTGTCAGGATATCCTTGCCCACGGGCACCACCAGAACAAAGGCCGCGACCGCCAATTGCAGAGCAAAGGCACTACCCACCACCCGCAAATTGATGTTCTTCTTATCGCCTGACAATAGAAATGCCAGACCAAGCAAAACAATAATCCCCACTATACTAATAAGCATAATGCTTACTCCTCTCCCTTTTTTATATATCCTCCAGAGTGCCCTTCTGGACGGTCTTTCTTAATCTAAAATAGTTTAGTCGCCGTAGGGCAACCAGATATTCTTGACCTCGGTTGCCTCCCTCAGGAACCGGCGGCCTTCGCCGTGGGCCGACATCCAGTCCCGCGCCCGTCCATCATTGACCCAGGTGCGTTTCAGATTGGCGGCACTTGATTTCTCCACCATCTGGCTGCCCTCTCTGGAGCCATGATACCAGATGGCGTCCAACTGGTCATGCTGGGCTAAAACTTTTGTCAGAACATCCCGTTCGCCGGTGACAATATTCACCGCCCCGGCGGGAACGTCCGATGTTTCCAGTATCTGATAAAAATCAGTCGCCAGCAGTGGATAGCGTTCCGACGGAATGATAATTGTCCGGTTGCCCATGGCAATGGCCGGGGCCATCAGGGAGACAAAGGACAATAATGGCATCACATCGGGGCAGACAATGCCCATAATGCCGATCGGCTCATTAACCGCGAGGGCCACATTATTGACCGGCGGCGTATGCACCATGCCGTCATATTTATCGGCCCATGCGGCGGCACTGAACAGGCGACTGACCGACTTGTCAAATTCGGCCTTGGCGGCTTTTTTGCTGGCCCCGGTCAGGCTCATGAGCCGGGCAATGATTTCATCTTCCCGATAGCTCAGATTTTCCGCCAGATAATAAATCACCTGCGCCCGACCGTGGGCCGTGGCCGATGACCAGCCGGGATTTTTAAAAGCGGCCTCAACGGCGTTGCGGATGTCTTTGCGGTTTCCGTCGCCTACTCTGCCGGCAATCTTGCCGTCATGGCTCAGGATGATGCGGGTGTTTCCGCCGTCAGGCCGGGCCTGTTTGCCCCCTACATAGTTTTTGGCGGTTTGATCAATGCCAGAGCTGGCGGCACTTTGCGGGGCAGGTTTGGGGCTGGCGACCAGATTGCCTTTCTCTGTTTTCCATTCGCCGGATGTTTTCAGATATTCATACATGCCTTCCTTGCCGCCCTCACGGCCAAAGCCGCTTTCGCGGTAGCCGCCAAAGCCACAGGCCGCGTCAAACTGATTGGTGCAATTGACCCAGACCACCCCGGCCTTGATCATGCCGGAGATTTCCAAAGCCCGGTTGATATTTTCTGACCAGACGCTGGACGCCAGCCCGAACCGGGTGTTATTGGCCAGATCCGCCGCCTCTTTCAGGGTGCGGAAGGTCATGACCGTCAGTACGGGGCCAAAAATCTCTTCACGCACCACAATATTGCTCGGGCTTACATTGGTGATCAGGGTCGGCGGGTAAAAACAGCCTTCAGTGGGGCAGGGAACTTCCGGTTGCCAGACCTCGGCCCCTTCCTCCACACCCTTATTCACCAGAGCGGTGATGCGTTCCAGCTGAATGGGGTCAACGATAGCCCCCATATCCACTGTCTTGTCCAATGGATTGCCAAGCCGGAATTTATTGAGGCGGGTTTTAACCTTCTCAAGTAGCCGTTCCGCGATGCCTTCCTCAACCAGAAGCCGGGAACCTGCACAGCAGACCTGCCCCTGATTGAACCAGATGGCATCCACCAGCCCCTCAACCGCGCCGTCAATATCCGCATCTTCAAATACGATGAAGGGTGATTTTCCGCCAAGCTCAAGGGTCAGCTTCTTGCCTGACCCCGCCGTGGCTTCGCGTATGTAACGGCCAACGCCGGTGGAACCGGTGAAGGCGATCTTGGCAATATCCGGATGATTAACAATATGGGCGCCGGTATCACCCTTGCCGGTGACGATATTGACCACCCCCGGCGGTAATCCGGCCTCGGCACATAGTTCGGCAAAATACAGCGCGGTCAGGCTGGTATATTCCGCCGGTTTCAGAACCACGCAATTGCCCGCCGCAATGGCCGGGGCGATCTTCCATGCCATCATCAGCAGGGGGAAATTCCACGGAATGATTTGTCCCACCACGCCCAGCGGTTCCTGATCGGGCAACTCCTGATCCATCAATTGCGCCCAGCCTGCATGATGATAGAAATGACGGGCAACGAGGGGAATATCAATATCCCGGCTTTCGCGGATCGGTTTGCCGTTATCCAGCGTTTCCAGAACCGACATGAAACGGGATGTCTTTTGTATCAGACGCGCGATGGCATAAAGATATTTGGCCCGCTCAAAACCGGGTAGTTTTGACCATTTGGGAAAGGCTTTGGCGGCGGCCTTGACTGCCGCGTCCACATCGTCCGCGCCTGCCGCCGTAAATTTGGCCAGATAGCCCCCGGTTGCCGGGTTATGGCTGTCGATAAAAGTCGTCGATGAGTTCGCGCTGACCCATTTGCCGCCAATGAAAAGCTTAAAGCCGTCCGCGTGGTTTTTCAGCCACTCATGGACATAATCGGATTGTTCTGGTGCAGGACCGTAAGACATTGTTTGAAATATTTCTGGAATGTTCATAAATAATCCTAACCCATAGGATGGCGGTTAGCCGCAGAATAGCGGCCTGTTACAAAATGTTCAAGCTGGCGTTCAATATCCCCCAGCAGGCTGGAGGCCCCGAAACGGAATAAATGAGGATCAAGCCAGTCATCGCCCAACTCTTCCTTGATCAGGAACAGATAGCTCAGGGCCAGCTTCGCGGTGCCGATCCCGCCCGCCGGTTTATAGCCGACCATCTGTCCGGTTTTATGATAAAATTCCCGGATCATGCGGATCATCACCAGACTGACCGGCAGGGTCGCATTGACGCTCTCCATCCCCGTTGAGGTCTTGATAAAATCAGCTCCCGCCATCATGCAGACCATGGACGCTTTGGCCACCTTGGTGATCGACCCCAGTTGTCCGGTGGCAAGGATGGTTTTCATATGAGCCTCGCCGCAGGCCTCGCGGTAGGCCTTGACCTCATCATAGAGGGCCTGCCAGTCGCCGGTCAGCACATATCGGCGGCTGATGACAATATCTATTTCCTCGGCCCCGGCGGCCACCGATGCCTTGATTTCCGCAAGCCGTGTTTCCAGCGGGGCCAGTCCGGCGGGAAAACCTGTGGATACTGCCGCCACCGGAATGTCGCTGCCTTTCAGGGCATCCACGGCGGTTTCAACCATCTCATGATAGACACAGACCGCGCCGGTGGTGAGCTTGTGATGACTAAAGCCCAGGGCTTCCAGAATGTCGGGGCGTACCGGATTCCGGGCCTTGGCACAGAGCCGCCGCACCCGCCCCGGCGTGTCATCCCCGGACAGGGTGGTCAGGTCGATGCAGGAAACCGCCTTGAGCAGCCATGCGGCCTGCCATTGTTTTTTTACCGTACGCCGCCCACCGAGGGAGGAAATACGCCGGTCCACCGCCGATTTGTTGATTTTAATCTCATCAACCCAGTCGGGATGGAAGTCACAGCCCGTCACCCGTGGAAAGCTGTTGGTCAAAATCTGTTGCTTCTGTTCTGCCATTGTCTCTGTTTTTTTCTTACAAAAATGAAGTTCCTGTGGTCAGTGGGGCAAGGCCAAGATGGTTGGCCAGACTAGCACCAATGTCCGCGAATGTCTCTCTTTTCCCGATGGGGCCGGGGCTTACCTTTGGCCCAAAGGCAATGACCGGTACATGCTCCCGGGTATGGTCCGATCCGGGCCAAGTGGGGTCACAGCCGTGATCAGCGGTCAGGATTACCACATCATCGGGTCGCAGGGCGGCGCGCAATTCAGGTAATTTCCGATCGAATTCCTCCAAGGCGGCGGCATAGCCGGCCACATCGCGCCGATGGCCATACAGCATGTCAAAGTCAACGAGGTTGGCGAAAACTATGGCCTTGTCCGGCGAATTTTTGACCTGATCCATCAGAACGTCAAAAATCTGGGCGTTGCCGTGGGCTTTAAATTTTTGAGTGATGCCCTGATGGGCGAATATATCGGCGACCTTGCCAATGGATATAACCTCACCGCCGCTGTCGGCATAAAGGTCCAACAGGGTTGGGGCCGGGGGCAGGACGGACAGGTCGCGGCGGTTGCCGGTGCGGATAAATTCCCCAGCCTTTTCCCCCACAAAGGGCCGGGCAATCACCCGCCCGATATTATAGTCATCCACCAGCCGCCGGGCCACATCACATATGTCATACAGGCGGTCCAGCCCGAAATGTTCTTCATGGGCGGCAATCTGAAAGACAGAATCCGAGGAGGTATAGACAATGGGCTTGTTCGTGCGGATATGTTCTTCGCCCAGTTGGTCAAGGATCGTGGTACCGGACGCATGACAATTGCCCAATATACCCGGCAGATTACATTGGGTCACCAGATCAGTGATCAAACTCTCCGGGAAGCTCGGGCTTTCGAGGGAAAAATAGCCCCAGTCAAAGGTCACCGGAACCCCGGCCATTTCCCAATGGCCGCTGGGGGTGTCCTTGCCCTTGCTTAATTCGGCGGCGAAACCGTATTTTCCGGTAATTTTTTCAGCTTTTGTAACTTTGAGATCATGACCCGTGGAGTGTTCGGCGGCAAGGCCAAGGCCCAGAGCCATCAGGTTTGGGATATTCAATGGCCCGGACCGCAGGCCCGGCTTGTTCGCCTGTCCCAAGGCACATTGTTCGGCAATATGGCCAAAGGTATCCGCCCCCTGATCCCCGAACAGGGGCGCATCATCGCTGGCCCCAAGGCCGAATGAGTCCAATACAACTATTATTGCGCGCAATTTTTACTCTCCATTCAGGAACATACTACTATTTTTCTGAAAATTTGTCCATATGGTAAAAAAATTAGCCTCATGTCATAAGTTTACGGATGAGGGGCGGGGCGTCCTGTGGGCTTTCTGACAGGATATAGCATTTCTGCATATCCACAACGGCCTGTTCGGCGTCTTCTTTGGTGCGGGCATGGATCATGGCCAGCGGCTTGTCCGTATCAACATATTCTCCGAGCCGGGCAACTTGCGCAAAGCCCACGGCCATATCAAGCTTTTGCCCCGGCATAGACCGCCCGCCGCCCAGCTTGATAATGCTGTTGCCCACATCGCGCACATGAATGGCGGAGATATAGCCGGAAGACGGGGCGAAAACCGGTTTGATCACCGGCGCTTTGGCCAGATAATGTTCCGGCTTTTCCACAAAGTCAGCAGGCCCGCCCAGAGCGGAAACCATTTTGGCGAAAATCTCCAGAGCCTTGCCGTTATCCAGCACGGCATTTAATTTCTGTTCGGCCTCGCTGTGATTTGCCGCCAGTTTGGTCAGGATCAGCATTTCAGAGGTCAGGGCAATGACCACCTCATGGAGCCGGGGGTCACGGCTGCGGCCACTTAAATAATCCAGCGTTTCCATAACCTCCAGCGCATTGCCCGCCGTGCGGCCCAGAACCTCATCCATAGAGGTCAAAATGGCGTGGGTCGGCACCCCGCTTTCCCGCGCTGTATTGATGATGGACGTGGCCAGTTCCTCGGCCTGCGCATCGGTTTCCATGAACGCGCCGTTGCCGACTTTTATATCCATCACCAGCGCATCCAGCCCGGCGGAGATTTTTTTGGACAGGATAGAGGCGGTAATCAGGGCCACGGATTCCACCGTTGCAGTCACATCGCGTACGCTATAGATCACCCGGTCTGCCGGAGCCAGCTCCGCCGTCTGGCCGATGATGGCACAGCCCACGCCTTTGACCACCTCCGCCAGCTTATTCAGGTCCGGGGTGGCATTATAGCCGGGGATGGCTTCCATCTTGTCCAATGTCCCGCCCGAATGACCCAGGCCTCTGCCGGAAATCATGGGCACATAACCGCCGCAGGCCGCAATCATGGGGGCCAGCATCAGGCTGACCTTGTCCCCGACACCGCCGGTGGAATGTTTATCGACCACCGGGCCGTCCAAATCATGTTTTTGCCAGTCAAGAACCGTGCCGCTGTTGATCATCGCCCGGGTCAGGGCGCTGACCTCGGCAATGGACATGGACTGGAAATATGTCGCCATGGTAAAGGCCGCTATCTGCTCGCGGCTGACACTATTGTCCGACAGTCCTGCAATCAGGCTGTTGATTTCCTGTTTCGTTAATTCATCGCCATCCCTTTTTTTTCGGATGATCTCTTTGACAAGCATTACGTGTTCCTTTGGCAGGTTAATTTCCGGGTGCGGCGTATTTTTTACCACATGGTAAAATTTTTTACCAATTTTAATTTGATTTTCAGGCAATGTGGAGTAGATTCAAAACCAATGATACAAAAATCAAAATTATAATAACCCGATAAATCTGAAAATATTGAATGAATATTACCCCAATATTGCCCGAAAAAGAATAAAATAAACATGCAGAAGAAACGATCCCGTATTCAGATCATCAACCAGCAGAAGGTTCTTGACGCCGGAACGGAAATATTTGCCAAATATGGCTCGCGCGGCGCGACGATCGATCAGATCGCTGATATGGCCGGCATGTCAAAACCCAATCTACTTTATTATTTTAGCAACAAAAAAGATATTTATCGTTCCGTTTTGGAGCATACGCTGAATAAATGGCTGTTGTGCCTTATGGAATGGGAAGAAGCGGGGGACCCGGAAGAAACCATTACCGGCTATATTGGCATGAAATTTGAATTTTCCCGGGATCATGCGGCGGCCTCACAGGTATTTGCCAATGAAATTCTGGAAGGGGCACCTATTTTAAAGGACCTTTTGGGGGAGGATTTAAAAAGGCTGGTCGGGGAAAATGTCCGGGTAATAGAAAGCTGGATCAGGGCGGGTAAAATTAAACCCATTGAGCCGGTGCATCTGATTTTCATGATTTGGGCGGTGACACAGCATTATGCGGATTTCTCGGCACAGATTGAAACCCTGACGGGCAAGACGCTGAAGGATGAGGTTTTTTTCCGGCAGGCAAAAGAAAGCGTCACTCAAATTATTCTAAATGGAGTTTTAAAGTAAGATGAACAGGGTAACGTTGATTGATCACCCCCTTATCAAGCATAAGCTGACGATCATGCGCAAAAAGCAAACCCCGTCACCGCATTTCCGGGCGTTGCTCAGGGAGATCAGCCTGCTTATGGGCTATGAGGTCACGCGCCATCTGCCCTTGGAAAATGAAGAAATAGAAACGCCCATTACCACCATGTCCGCGCCAAAATTATCGGGGCGCCGGATGTGTATTTTTTCCATCCTGCGCGCCGGGGAGGGGTTGGCGCAGGGGCTTCTGGACCTGATTCCGGCGGCACGGGTTGGTCATGTGGGCCTGTATCGGGATCCAAAAGACCTGCATGCGGTGGAATATTATTTCAAGGCCCCGCCCCATCTTGAGGATCGTTTTTGTCTGGTGGTGGACCCTATGCTGGCCACCGGGAATTCAGCCATTGCGGCCCTGAACCGGATTAAAAACGCCGGGGCGAAAAATATTACTTTCCTGTGCCTTCTGGCCGCGCCGGAGGGTATAAAGGCCTTGGGCGAGGCGCATCCGGATGTGCATATCTATACGGCGGCCATTGATGAAAAGCTCAATGAAAAAAGCTATATCGTACCGGGTCTTGGCGATGCCGGTGACCGTATTTTCGGAACATTATAGATAAGAGACCTCTACGTAAGGTTCTCTTTTCCATATATCATATTTCTAGCCATGCGGAAAATATTTAAAACACAGCCTGGTCTGTTTTTTGCCATCGTAATACAGGTTTGCGTGCCGCCAAAGTCTCATCCAGCCGTCGCAGGGGGGCGAGGTAAGGTGCGCCGCTGAACAGGTTCGTATTTCCGGCCTTGGCCTCGGCCACCAGATGACGGAGAGAGCCGATAAACTGGTCAACCGACTGTTTGCTTTCACTTTCTGTGGGTTCAATGAGCATGGCGCCATGCACCACCAGCGGGAAATACATGGTCATGGGGTGATAGCCCTCATCAATCATGGCCTTGGCAAAATCCAGTGTCGCCACCCCGGTTCCGGCAAGAAAACGGTCATCGAACAGACATTCATGCATGCAAGGGCCCTCAAAGCTCACCGTCATCACATCTGCCAGTGACGCCATGACGTAATTGGCGTTCAGCACGCTGTCCTCGGCAATTCGGGCAAGGCCGTCTGCCCCGTGGGACATCATAAAGGCCAAAGCCCGGATATTCATGCCCATCTGGCCGTGAAAGGCGGTCATGCGGCCAAAGCTGTCACTGTCGTTTTCCACATGCTCCACAAGGTCAAATTCTTCCGTGCCTGCGATGACATAGGGCACCGGAGCAAAGGGGGCGAGGGCCTTGGACAGCACCACCGGACCCGCACCCGGTCCGCCACCGCCGTGGGGGGTGGAAAAGGTTTTATGCAGGTTGATATGCATGGCATCCACGCCAAGGTCGCCGGGGCGGACCTTGCCGACGATGGCGTTGAAATTGGCCCCGTCACAATAGAAATAACCGCCCGCGGCATGAACCGCCTCGGCAATTTC
>UOED01000077.1_pt1 | contig 13128 bp, 13 predicted proteins | sample 1990161 | NCBI WGS metagenome assembly UOED01 (sample SAMEA4728526, study PRJEB27164) | hydrothermal vent metagenome | biome: marine basaltic hydrothermal vent biome; feature: marine hydrothermal vent; material: mineral | place: Pacific Ocean | collected 2011-06-14/2011-07-23 | depth 1741 m | reverse complement strand
AACGCGCATATGATGACCAGTACGGAAATAACCTGGCTCAATATTTATCATGCGCAGGTGAAGGAAAAAATTGCGCCCTATCTGATGGATAAAGAGCTGGCCTGGTTACAGCAGGCAACCCAGTCAATTATGGTTTTGTGATTATTCTGGTGGTGCAAAATAATTGCCGCCCACGAACATCAGCGGCGCAATATCTTCACGGGTAATGACCTTTTTTACCTTGCCGATAAAGATGCTATGGCTGCCATAGACATGTGTATCGTCCAGATCGCAGAAGATTGAGGCCTGTGCATTCATCAGATAAGGAATATTCCCCTCAGAAGATTGCCAGTCACCAATATTAAACCGCTCTTCGCCTTTTTCTTTCCACGCACAGGTATCCGAAATATCCTGCTGATCCTTATACAGGATGTTGACACAAAAACCGGCCCCGTCAGAAAGGGCATGATGCAAGCCATTGTCCCGGTTAACACAGATTAGCAGTGCGGGCGGGTCAAGAGATAAAGAGGTTACAGCCGTTGCCGTCATGGCGTATTTCTGGGTTCCATCATGACTGGTAATCACGGTGACAGAGGCCCCAAGCCGTCCCATGGCCTGCTTCATATGTTCTTTCAGCTTTTCCGTTGTCATCTGCACCTCCGACTATAAAGATGTTAAATATATAACGCCCTGTTTTTTTAAATACTACCTATCATTCTGTTTTTCTGATCTTTCAGCAACCCGGTGAGGAAACGGCAGACCGCATCAACCCGCGCCACATGACGCAGGTCCTCATGAACCACCAGCCAATATTCCCGGTCAATATATATTTTTTTCGGCAATACAGGCGACAGGCGGTTGTCCTGATCGGCCATGAAACAATGAATGATGGACAGGCCAATACCGTCAAGGGCCGCATTATATTGGGCCAGAACATTGGTACTCCGAAAAACCACATGGGGGTCTTTGACGATTTGTTCCAGAAAGCGCAATTCCGGTAATTGGATCAGATCATCAATATAACTGATGAAATCATGACTGTTCAGGTCTTCAACGGTGGAAATCGGCGCATGTCGGTCCAGATAGCTTTTGGCCCCATAGAGCCGGAGCCGGTAATCACACAGTTTCCAGGCAATCACCCGCCCGGCATCGGGGCGGGCGAGGGTGATTGCTATATCGGCCTCGCGTTTGGACAGGCTGGCGCGGCGGGATTCAGCCATCAATTCCAATTCAATATCCGGATGCATCTGCCGGAATTGCCCCATATGGTGGGCGATGATCTGGGCCCCCAACCCTTCCGGAGCAGAAAGGCGAACGGTTCCCGACAGGCGGGCATCTTTGCCGGAAATATCCTGATAAAGCTGGTTTGAGCGGGCCTCCATCTGTTCCGCATGGGGCAGGAGCCGCAGGCCCGCATCCGTCAACTGATAACCGCGCGGTGATTTGTCAAACAGGCGTACATTCAGCTCATGTTCAAGCGCGGCAATGCGGCGGCTGACGGTGGTATGGTCCACATGGAGCTTGCGCGCCGCACTGACCAGCCGCCCCCGCCGGGACAGCTCCAGAAAAAATCGTAAATCATTCCAGTCATACATAGGGCAGGCTTTCTGTGTATTTTTGCAGATCGTATGTGAATATTTTGCCATAGAAATGCATATTTGTCTTCTATAAACTGTGATCAGGTTGAATATTCACTCAAGGATCAGATCATGAAACAATATACTCATCTTATCGCCGGTAATGCCGTGGACGGTACAAGCGGGCGTTTCGCCCCCATATATAATCCCTCAACGGGTCAGCAATCTGCTGAAGTCCCCCTGGCCAATGTTTCCGAGGTGGAACAGGCCATTGATGCGGCAGAGGCTGCCTTTCCGGGCTGGTCGGGAACCTCCGTCTTGCAACGCGCGCGCATTATGACCCGCTTTACCGCTCTGCTGTATAAGCATCAGCCGGAATTAGCGGAACTGGTATCGCGTGAACATGGCAAGGTGATCGAGGATGCCATGGGGTCCGTGTTGCGCGGGATAGAGGTTGCGGAATTTGCCTGCGGCATTCCGCATCTGCAAAAGGGCGAATTTTCCGACAATGTGGCGAGCGGCATTGATATTTATTCCATGCGCAAGCCCTTGGGCGTTGTGGCAGGCATAACCCCGTTTAACTTTCCGGCCATGATCCCGCTCTGGATGGCGAGCATGGCCATTATCACCGGCAATACGGTTGTCTTAAAGCCATCAGAAAAAGACCCCGGCTGTCCCATGCGTATGGCGGAATTGTTTTTGGAAGCAGGCGGCCCGGCGGGTGTGTTTAATATTGTTAACGGCGATAAGGAGGCCGTGGATTGCCTGCTGAATGATAGCCGGATCAAGGCGGTGAGCTTTGTGGGTTCCACACCCATTGCCCGCTATGTTTATGAAACTGCCACCAAAAACGGTAAACGCTGTCAGGCAATGGGCGGGGCCAAGAACCATATGCTGATTCTGCCGGATGCTGATCTGGAGGGGGTAGCCAATGCCCTGATGGGGGCTGCATACGGCTCTGCGGGGGAACGGTGTATGGCCATATCTGTCGGCGTTTGTGTGGGTGATGAGGTGGCGGACAGGCTGATAGAATTGCTGACCCCGCGCGTGAAAGCCCTTAAAATCGGCACAAGTCTGGATAAGGGCCTTGAAATGGGTCCGTTGGTGACGGCGGAACATCGGGCCAAGGTGATGAATTATATTCAGATGGGCGTTGATGAGGGCGCAGATTTGATCGTTGATGGCCGGGATTTCACTTTGGCGGGCCATGAGGAGGGTTATTTCCTCGGTGGGTCTTTGTTCGACAATGTGAAAAAAGACATGCGGTCCTATAAAGAGGAAATTTTCGGTCCGGTCCTGCAATTGATGCGGGTGCAGAATTTTGAGGAAGGCATGGCCTTGGCCACGGATCATGAATATGGCAATGGCACCTCTATCTTTACCCGAAGCGGTGCGGCGGCGCGGACCTATGCGGACCGGGTGGAAGTGGGCATGGTTGGCATCAATGTGCCAATTCCCGTACCCTTGGCGTTTCATAGTTTCGGCGGCTGGAAAGCCTCTTCTTTCGGCGATCATAATCAATATGGGATGGAGGCCGTGCGGTTTTATACCAAGGTGAAAACCGTCACTGCCCGCTGGCCGGAAAGCACCATAGAAGCAGATTTCTCTATCCCCACATTGAAATAAGCCATACACTCTGTCCAAAGGAATTTGAACATGGACTTTGATTTTAATGAGGACCAGCGGGCCATACAGGACATGGCCCGTGCCTTTGCGGAAAATGAATTTGCCCCCCATGCGGAAGGATGGGACCGGGATCATATCTTTCCGGAGGATGCCCTGCGTAAGGCGGCGGCCCTGGGCTTTGCCGGTATCTATATCAAAGAGGATGTGGGCGGTTCGGCGTTGGGGCGGCTGGATGCGGCGATAATTTTTGAGGAATTGTCCAAGGGCTGTACTTCCACGGCGGCTTACCTATCCATTCATAATATGGCAAGCTGGATGATTGACAACTTTGGCCATGACGATTTGCGCCGAAAATACGGCCCGAAACTCGCCAGCATGGACTTTTTCGCCAGCTATTGCCTGACCGAGCCGGGGGCCGGGTCTGATGCGGCGTCCCTGCGCACAAAGGCCGTGCGTGACGGCGATCATTATGTGCTAAACGGCACAAAAGCCTTTATCTCCGGCGGCGGGCGTTCCGATGTCTATGTGGTTATGGTGCGCACGGGAGAGGCCGGGCCAAAGGGCATAAGCACCATCGTGGTTGAGAAAGACACCCCGGGCCTGAGCTTTGGCGCGCAGGAAAGGAAAATGGGCTGGCACAGTCAGCCGACGAGTGCGGTCATATTCGAGGATTGTCGGGTGCCGGTGGAAAATCTGGTCGGGGCAGAGGGGGACGGGTTTAAAATCGCCATGAAGGGATTGGACGGCGGGCGGCTAAATATCGGGGCCTGTTCACTGGGCGCGGCGCAGACCTGCCTTGATCTGACCATTCAATATATGGCTGAGCGCAAACAATTCGGCAAAAAACTGAATGAGTTTCAGGCCTTGCAATTCCGTATTGCTGATATGGCCACGGAACTGGAAGCGGCGCGTCTGTTGCTTCATAAAGCCGCCTCGAAGGTGGATCGTCAGGATGCGAACGCCACTCATTTTGCCGCCATGGCCAAACGGTTGGCCACCGATACCGGCTTTAAGGTGGTGAATGAGGCCTTGCAGCTTCACGGGGGGTATGGTTATGTATCGGACTATCCCATTGAACGCTTTCTGCGGGATGTGCGCGTTCATCAGATTCTGGAAGGCAGTAATGAAATCATGCGCCTGATTATTGCGCGAAACCTGTTAGGATAAAGGCTATGCCCAAACATCATACGATTAATTATGTGGAATTTCCGGCCCATGACCTCACGGCAACAAAGGCTTTTTTCGGCAAGGTGTTTGGCTGGGACTTTCAGGATTACGGGCCTGATTATTGTGCCTTCAGCGGGCAGGGGACCGACGGCGGTTTCTATAAATCCGACCTGAAAGCCTCTAGCGATACCGGGTCCGTCCTGATCGTGCTCTATAGCGAAAATCTGGAAGAAACAGAGCAGGCTGTCAAGGCGGCGGGGGGCGCTATTATCAAAGAGATTTTCAGCTTCCCCGGTGGTCGCCGTTTTCATTTTACGGAACCGAGCGGCAATGAACTGGCGGTCTGGTCCGCTTAAGTCTTGCATGATGCGGTTTTTTACTTAAAATCAGGGTCATGAGCGCGGATTGGAAACCCATTTGGGAAAAAGTAAAACAGTGGCATGGGGCGGGACGTAAAGTTGCGCTGGCCACAGTGGTGGATACATGGGGGTCATCCCCCCGGCCTACGGGCAGTATGATGATTGTCGATGATCAGGGCACCATGGAAGGCTCCGTGTCCGGGGGCTGCATAGAAGGGGCCGTTATACAGGCCGCGCGGGAAGTTATGGACGGCGGAAAACCCCATATTCTGGATTTCAGTGTCAGCAATGATCAGGCATGGGACGTGGGTCTGTCTTGCGGGGGCCGGGTACGGGTTCTGGTGGAATCCATCGGTGAAAAATATCCTCTGATAGACAAAATGCTCAGGGCAACGGGGCCGGTGATTCTCAAAACTGATTGTGCCACCGGGGAAACCACACTGGAATATGGTCAGAATAATTCGGAAAAAAGTAAATTAATCGAGGTGGGGGACCAGATTATTTTTACCCAAATATTGGAACAACCCCTTGATCTGGTTATCATTGGCGCGGTTCATATCACCCAGGCCATGGTCAAAATTGCTCAAAGTCTGGATATTGCCGTTACCGTCATTGATCCACGCACCGCCTTTGCCAGCAAAATTCGGTTTCCGGATATTGACCTTTGCACCGATTGGCCGGATGAAGCCTTGGACGCCCGCCAAATTACATCCGGCACCGCCGTGGTGACCCTGACCCATGACCCGAAGCTGGATGACCCGGCACTGGAAATTGTCCTGAAGTCCGATGCTTTCTATATTGCGTCGCTAGGCAGCCGAAAAACCCATGCGGCGCGGGTAGGGCGGCTGACGGATAGAGGATTCACAGCAGAACAGATCGCCCGCATCCACGCCCCGGCGGGGCTAGACATCGGGGCCAAGACTCCGGCGGAAATTGCCCTTTCCGTCATGGCTGAAATGATATCCATCTATCGCAATGGCCATAACAGATGAAGTTCGGTGAATTTCCCTTGTCACAGGCCTTAGGGGCCACATTGGCCCATTCGGTCAGATTGCCGTCCGGGCTCCTGAAAAAAGGCCATATTTTAACCCAATCCGATATTCAGGCTTTGATCGAGAATAATATCTCTCATGTGATGGCGGCCATATTCGAACCGGAGGATATGACTGAAGATAAGGCGGCAACCCGTATTGCCGGACATATATGCGGCACCCATATTTCCTGTGCGGCGGCTTTTACGGGCCGGGTTAATCTTTATGCCGCCGCCGATGGACTGGTGACCATAGATGTGACGGCGGTTGATGGGCTTAACCATATGGATGAAGCCATTACGCTGGCCACCGTATCCCCCCATGCGGTTGTCCGTAAGGGGCAGATGGTGGCAACGGTAAAAATCATTCCGCTGGCGGTGAAAAATGAAACCGTGGCGCGGGTTACGGCGCAAATTACGGCTGGGCTGATTAATCTCCATCCTTTTCAGCCTCAAAAAATTCTGATGATACAGACCGAACTTGCGGGGGGGCAGGAGAAATTATTTGCCAAATCCCGAAAGGTTATGGCCCATCGGCTAGCCGAATATGGGGCTGATATTACGGATGAAGTCAGATGCCCGCACAGGGAAGTAGATTTATCCGATTTACTGACAAGCAGGATAGACGGCGATCAGGATATGATTCTGATCATGGGGGCCTCGGCGATAACGGACAGGCGGGATGTTATTCCGGCGGCCATAACGGCTGCAGGGGGGGAGGTCATCCATTACGGCATGCCCGTTGATCCGGGGAATCTGATGTTGCTGGCAAAGCTAAAGGGGAAATGGGTTCTGGGTTTGCCCGGCTGTTCGCGTTCGCCAAAGCTGAATGGCATTGACCTTATCCTGTCCCGTATCTGTGCGGGGCGCGCAGTTACGGGGCCGGATATTATGGCCATGGGCGTTGGTGGGCTACTCAGTGAATATCCGGGGCGTCCGCAACCCAGAGAATCCCGTAAGGGGGCTATTACCATGGAAAAACCAAAGAAAATTGCCGCTCTTATCCTTGCCGCCGGACAATCACGGCGTATGGGACAGGACAATAAGCTGCTCCTGCCTTATGGAGAGGAAACGGTTTTGTCCCATGTTCTGACACAGGTCAGGCAGGCAGGCCTTGAAAATATTTACGGCGTAACCGGCCATCAAAGACAGGCCATAGAGCAAGAATTCAGCCGCCATAACGTCACCGCCTTTCATAATGACCTCTATGCAGAGGGGATGAGTACGTCGGTCAAGCTGGGCATCAGGTCACTACCGTCCGATTGTGACGCAGTCCTGATTATTCTGGGCGATATGCCGAATATATCGGCGGATATTCTAAAACAGATCATGGCGGCTTATGATCCGGCCTGTGACCGGTCAATCATAATCCCCACCTGTAACGGCAAGCGGGGTAATCCTATTCTGTGGGACCGGGCTTTTTTCAGTGATTTTGAGGAATTGGCGGGGGATATGGGGGCAAAGAAACTGCTGGGTGATTATCCCGAATTTATCCATGAGGTGGATGTGGACTCTGATGTAATTTTTCTGGATATAGATACTTATGAGGCTTACGCCCGGCTGAAAAAAAATAGGTGAGGACATGGAATGTCAATAAAAACTACTGTGATGAAAACGGTTAAATGGGTATCTGGAATGGCTGGACTGGTCATTGTGGTCGGGATTCTTGTGGCCTATATGACTTTTCGGGCCAGTCTGCCAACCCTTGACGGGCGAATTATAACCTCTGAGGTTCAGGAGGATATTCTGGTTGAGCGGGACAAGAACGGTAATGCCACCCTGACGGCGGGCAACAGGCTAGATCTGGCCTATGCCACCGGCTTTGTCCATGCACAGGAACGGTTTTTTCAGATTGATCTGTCCCGGCGAATGGCGGCGGGTGAACTGTCGGAATTATTCGGCCCCCTTGCCCTGAAAATGGATCAGAAAAACCGCCTTCACCGGTTTCGCGCACGGGCCAAAACGGCCATTTCAGAGCTTTCGGATAACAATCGGGCCTTATTGAAAAAATATGTGGCGGGTATTAATGATGGTTTGAAAGAGCTGGACAGCAAGCCTTTTGAATATTGGCTGCTTCAGCAGGAACCGCGACCATGGACAGAGGAAGACAGTTTCCTTGTGATCTATTCCATGTTCTTTGCCCTGCAATCAGGAACCATAAATACTGAATGGCAGCGGTATTATCTGGAAGATAGCCTAGACCCCCGGCTTGTTAAATTCCTGTTGCCTCATAAAACCGAATGGGACGCACCTTTGCAACCCGATGCGGAACCCTGGACACCACAGGAAATTCCATCTGCGGAGGTGTTGAAAAACCACCCCACAGAATTGGCCATGATAACGGGCGAGGAAGCTGAGGTTCCGGGCAGTAATAACTGGGCTGTATCGGGCAAGATTACCAAAAACGGGGCGGCGATCCTGTCTAATGATATGCATCTTGGTATTCGTGCCCCAGCCACATGGTTTCGCCTGCGCCTGAAACTAAGTGATAACTCCCTTGATATTTCCGGTGTTTCTCTGCCGGGGACGCCGCTTATTATCGTGGGTAGCAACGGGTCCGTGGCCTGGGGCTATACTAATTCCTTTGTGGATACCTCCGACATGGTGGACCTGAAAATCAACCCGGATTTTGACCAACAATATATGACGCCGGAGGGCTATAAAGACTTTGTGGTTTATGATGAGGAAATCAAGGTAAAGGACGCGGCTCCGGTCACCCTGAAAGTGCGGGAGACCATATGGGGTCCGGTGACGGAGGCCGATAACGGCAAGCCATTCGCCCTCAAATGGGTTGCTCATCAGCCGCAAGCGGTCAATATGGGCCTGATCCGTATGGAGACGGTAAAAACCGTGGCCGATGCCATGAGGTTGGCGCCGGGCAACGGTATTCCGGCTCAAAACGCCATGTTGGCGGACGTTGAGGGCAATATTGGCTGGATTCATTTCGGGGCATTGCCCAAGCGCAAGCCCGGTAATTATGAGCGGGCCGGGGACTGGTCCGATGGTAAATTGGGCTGGACAGGCTGGCTCAATTTTGATGAACGGCCCAAAGTCTTTAACCCGGCCAATAACCGTCTGTGGACCGCCAACAGCCGGGTGGTTTCCGGCGCGGATTATGCCACAGTGGGCGACGGCGGCGCGGATATTGGCGCGCGCCAGAAACAAATCCGCGATGACCTGATGCGCCTTGGTACCGGGCTTGTGGAAAAAGACCTGTACGCCATACAGCTTGATAACCGGGCCGTATTCTGGGACAGGTGGCAGCAACAGCTTTTGCTGGTTTTGAACAGCAGTAATGATGATCGCTTGCAGCCCTTCATTACGGCGGTTAAAAATTGGGGTGGGCGAGCCGCGAAGTCATCCGTAGGTTTCCGCCTCGTAGAGAATTACCGCAAGTCTGTTTACCGGGGCTTGACCACATTTTTGACCGGGCCCTGCACAACAAAATTCAAATCCTGCAATTACAATATTGCGACCCATCAAATGGACAGCCCTTTCTGGCGGCTGGCGGACCAGCGGCCTACGGGCTGGCTACCCGCCGAATTTAATGATGACTGGCAAGCCTTCTTTGAACAGCGCAGCCTTGCCGCATGGGCACCCGTGATTAAGGGTGAGGTAGCCTTGGCGGATTATACATGGGGGGCGGAAAACCGGTCCCTGATCCGTCATCCGTTAAGCAAATCGGTGCCGCTCCTGTCTTACCTGACAGATATGCGTCCGGCTATGCAGGACGGCGCGCGCGGGAAAATGCCTCATATTGCCGGGAACAGCTTTGGCCAGTCGGAACGGATTGTGGTTAGCCCCGGTCATGAGCAGGATGGTATTATGAATATGCCCGCCGGACAGTCCGGTCATCCCCTGTCGCCCTATTACGGCGCGGGTCATGAGGATTGGCTCAGCGGGAAAATGACGCCATTCCTGCCCGGATATGCAAAATGGACGCTTCAGATTGCACCGGAGCGGTGAGGGATGGCCGAGTCTCATCATATATTGCTCTAATAAAATTTTACCATAAGGATAAAAAAGCACTTAATTCAGCATAATATTGTAATATTGTTTCAAGGGCGTGAAATATATTTATGACCCTTTGTTGCCGGAAAGCAAGTCCGGGCCGTAATTTTATTGCGGAATTAATGGCTGATTATTTATGGATATTCTGCAAAAAAGAAAATAATTAGGTTGTGCAATTATGCGACAAAAACAGGCTCAAAAATAAATCTCGACAAATCCAGAATTGATGACTACCACGTTAAGTCAGTAATTCATTAAAAATAGAGATGATCATATGATGGACGCCAATCAATTCAGGGATCATGAACAGCTGGTCTACCTGCATGACAAGGAAAGTGGTCTGAAGGCCTTTATCGCGGTTCATGATACGTCACTTGGCCCGGCGGCGGGCGGATGCCGCATGTGGAATTATGACAATGAGCTTGAGGCCCTGAATGATGTATTGCGCTTGTCCCGGGGCATGAGCCATAAAAATGCCGTTGCCGGCCTTAAGCTGGGCGGGGGCAAAGCGGTGATCATGGGCAATTCCAGAACCGATAAATCCGAGGCCCTTTTTCGGGCTTTGGGCCGGATGATTGACAGCCTTGGCGGTAAATATATCTCTGCCGAAGATGTGGGAATCTCCGTTGAAGATATGGAAATTGCCGCCGAAGAAACCAGATATGTGGCAGGACTGACCAAGGGCGACCATGCCAGCGGTGACCCTTCGCCCTATACAGCGACCGGTGTTTATCTGGGCATTAAGGCGGCGGTGAAGCATAAATTCGGGCAGGATAATGTAGAGGGCTTAAGCGTAGCCGTGCAGGGCGTAGGACATGTGGGCTATCACCTGTGCAGGTATCTGTATGAAGGCGGGGCCAGACTGTTGGTATCTGATATAAACCAGGATGCGCTGGACCGGGTTGCTCAGGAATTCGGGGCTGAAATTGTGGGCCCCGACGCTATTATTTCCGCCGATGTGGATATATTTTCTCCCTGTGCATTGGGGGCTGTTATCAATGATGACAGCATAGATCATATCAAGGCGAAAATCATTGCCGGGGCGGCCAATAATCAACTTGCTCGTGACGATCATGGTCAGGCTTTGATGGAGCGCGGCATCCTTTATGCGCCGGATTATGTGATCAACGCAGGCGGCATCATTAATGTGGCGGCAGAAACGCGCGGGGCCTATGATGTGGATTGGGTCACGGCCAAGGTTGACCGCATATATGAAACGCTGACGGTGATATTCGGCCGCTCTGTCTCAGAAGCGCGGCCAACCAATAGAATTGCCGATGAGCTGGCCCGGGAGATCATCGAAAAAGCCAGAGCTGCTAAGATGTTATCTGATCAAGAATAGCCTTGAACAGAGGGCTGTTCTTGTTATTCAGTTCCAGAATAATATCAAAATGGTTAAAGCCGGGCATGGGGATGAAGCTGGCCTTATGTCCAGCCTTTTGCCATGCGTCTTTATAGACTTCCGTCTGGCGTTTGAATTCATCGGTTTCATTTTCACCGTAGCTGAATATCACCGGGCAGGCGGTTTTGGGGATATGGAACAGAGGGCTGGCCGCAATGGCCTCTGCCATACTCAGGCCAAGAAGATCATTCACATAGGTTAAGACAAGTGGCCGCAAGTCATAAATACCACTGATTATACAGGCTCCCTTGATCGGAGAGTGGTCATCAAGATCACTTAATATTTCAGCCACCAGATGCGCCCCGGCGGAATTGCCGGACAGGGTGATATTATTCTTGTCGCCGCCATATGTGTCAATATGGCCCAATATCCAGCGCAAAGCCCGCCTGACCTGATCGGTGATATGGGTCAGCCGGGCTTTGGGGGCCAATGTATAGTCAAGGGCGATAAATATAATATCATGGTCGAGGAAGTTGGAGGCGGCGAAGCTGCTCTCCTCTTTGGAAAGTTCCTGCCAATAGCCGCCGTGAATAAAAATATGGACGGGAAAGGAACCATCACCCTTGGGGATGAATATATCCATATGGGCGCGCTTTTCCGGGCCATATTTAATATTTCTGTGGCATTGATCTTTCAACTTTTCGCGGGCCACACGGCTCAGGTTTCTATATTTGCTGAGGGGGACAGCAATATCATCAATGCAGGAGCTTGGCGAATATTCCCGTTCCAGCTTTTCCTTGCCCATGGTATGATAGTGGTTCATAGTCATATGTATGATTTTACATGGTTATTGCCGTTAAACAATGAATGAGTGAGATCTCTGTGTAAGGCCTGATTATTTTATCTTTACAGATAAATGGCGGCAGGGATAGTCTTTATGTCCCGGCAGTAGGGTAAAATCATCAATTATTAACATTTGAGCAATTTTTCCCTGAACTGGCTGTCCATGAGGGCTTTCAGTCGTTTTCTTTTGAGGGACATTTTTGATTTTTCTCTTTTTAGCATATTGAGTGCTGTACGGCGCATGACCGTAAAATTCAGGGCTGCATGGTCTTTCCGCGTGCGGTTTTCGTCTTCTCTAAAGGTCACATCAAGCTGCCAGTGCAGGTTATTCTCGACACTCCAATGGGCGCGAACCGCTGCCAGCAAAGCTTTTGCATCACCAGCAAGTGACGAGATGTAATACCGCCATCATGAGAAAACTCATAATAACCGCAAATGCCCTCTTGAGAGATAATAGAAAATGGGCCAAAATTACCGCTTGATTAACACGGATACTTGTCTTCTGATTTTCCCAGCGTTTTGGATGAACATCCTCCCTTCCCCGGAAAAGGCGGTGGAATATGGCTATTTTATCTGAAGGAGAAAAACAGGAGAAGACTCTAACTGCTCTATAGACGGTTTCTCAATTTCGATCCGATCCAAACGCGCAAGTAAAGTCTCGCGTTCCTTATCAAGGGCATGTAAACGTTGTTTGATTTGGTCTGCTTCAGAATTGCCCTTCATGCTGAATATGCCTATCCGATTGTAATATTCTCAGATATCCATTTGCAAAGGTCTGCTTCTGACAAGCACCTATCTGCAACATTTAAAATGGTCAAAACACAGTTCTCATCACTCGCTGTTAGCTCATAACCATTGAGAGCCAGAAACAATTCTGCAGCCACCAAACCCGTGCGCTTATTTCCATCCACAAAAGGATGATTGCGTATTGTTCCGTAGGCATAGGCTGCGGCCAACTCGGCAATATCCGGATCACCATATGCGACCAAATTACGGGGCCGCGCCAAGGCAGAGTCCAGAAGATTAGCATCCCTCACACCAACAGCACCACCATGATCTGCAAGCTGTTCTTCATGGACTGCGAGAATAACCTCTTTTTCAATCCAATATATGGGTGTCATTTGGCCAATTCATGTAATGCCGCACGGCGTTTCTTCATGACTTTCCGTGCTGCGTCCATTTGCTTGCCAAAAT
>UOED01000137.1_pt1 | contig 13144 bp, 13 predicted proteins | sample 1990161 | NCBI WGS metagenome assembly UOED01 (sample SAMEA4728526, study PRJEB27164) | hydrothermal vent metagenome | biome: marine basaltic hydrothermal vent biome; feature: marine hydrothermal vent; material: mineral | place: Pacific Ocean | collected 2011-06-14/2011-07-23 | depth 1741 m | reverse complement strand
CATTATAAAATCCGGGCCGATGGTCTGGCCTGCGCCTATTGCGCTTATGGCATCGAGAAAAAATTCATGAAGATTGACGGAGTCAAGCACATCGACATTGATCTGAAAAAAGGCTTGGTGCTGATCACCGGGGATGAAAGCCTGATCCTGAAAGAACGGCAATTGAAGACCTTGTTTAATGATTCCGGCTTTACCTTTCGCAAGATAGTCGACTATAAAATAATAGACAAAAAAAATTAAATGAGCATGGCTGGCAAGATAATTACAGATACCGCCCATCGCAAAGAAACCGGCCTGACATGGCTGACTTTATTTGCGACCTCGGGAACTCTGATTTGCTGTGCCCTGCCTATCATTCTGGTTACCTTGGGGTTGGGCGCAACTGTCGCCTCACTGGTCAGTGCCGTGCCTTTTCTGATCACCCTCAGTCAGCATAAGATTCTGGTTTTTATTTTCTCGGGCGTGATGCTGGCCCTCTCCGGCTGGCTCATATACCATCCGGGACGTAGCTGCCCAATCGACCCCGAACTTGGGGCCTTATGCCGAAAATCACAAATTTGGAACAGGCGTATATACTGGTTTTCAGTAAGTCTATGGGGGATCGGTTTTTTTGCCGCCTTCCTCGCCTTACCCCTTCAAATATGGTTAGATAGTTAGCCCAGAAATGACAAAACTGACGATATTTAGGGTTAAAATCTAATCTTTTTTAGCGCATGAAATTATTTCAGAACAATTCTCAACCTGCCCATCACAACAATTCTCAAGCATAAAGCCTATCAAATCCCCCATGGCCGCCAAATTCGCTGCATAATGAATTTCCCGCTGCCGACGGGTTGATTTTAACAAGCCTGAGCGTTTCAATATTCCCAGATGCCCCGAAAGCGTGGAGGGAATGATATCCAACTGACGTGAAATCTCCCCCACGGGCAACCCCAAAGGTTCCTTGCGCACCAGCAGGCGAAAGATGGCCAGTCGCGTGCCCTGCGCCAGTGCCGAAAAATTTTCTATTGCCTGTTCCTGATCCATATATCGTTAATAGCCGAATTATCGAATTTTTCCAATAGACAATATATTAAAAATCCGCTATTTATATTTCGATATATGCCGTAATATCAAATAATAAGGAACAATGTTGATGGGAATTTTTGAGCGTTATTTATCACTCTGGGTTGGGTTGTGCATCATCGTCGGTGTCTTTTCCGGAAATTTATGGCCCGAATTATTCCAGGTCATTGCAGACATAGAATATGCCCATGTTAATCTGGTTGTTGCGGTCCTCATATGGGTAATGATTTACCCCATGATGGTTCAAATTGATTTTTCCGCCCTGAAAGACGTCGGCAAGCGGCCAAGGGGACTGGCCCTTACCCTCGTCATAAACTGGCTGATCAAACCCTTTACCATGGCGGCTTTGGGCTGGTTATTCTTTAAAGTATTTTTCGCCGACTTTGTCGATCCCCAGAGCGCCAATGAATATATTGCCGGTATGATATTATTGGGGGTCGCCCCCTGCACGGCCATGGTCTTTGTCTGGAGCCAACTGGTCAAGGGAGATCCGAATTATACCCTCGTTCAAGTCTCCGTTAATGACATTATCATGGTTTTCGCTTTCGCGCCCATTACGGCATTTCTGCTGGGTATCAGTGATATTCACGTACCCTGGGAAACCCTGCTGTTGTCTGTTATCTTATATGTTCTGCTGCCCCTGATCGCCGGATATTTTACCCGTAAAAAACTGGATCGCAGAGATAATCATATTGAGTTAAATAAATTTATCCAACGGTTGAAGCCCTGGTCAATCGTTGGCTTACTGGCAACTGTCATGCTCTTATTTGCGTTTCAGGCCCCAACCATTATCAACCAACCCCAAACTATTCTATTAATTGCCGTCCCCCTGCTTATCCAGACTTATGGTATTTTTATCATAGCCTACGGGGCGGCAAAAATCCTGAAACTCCCCCATAACATTGCAGCCCCCGCCTGCCTGATTGGGACGTCAAATTTTTTCGAATTGGCGGTCGCCGTAGCCATATCCCTGTTTGGCCTTCATTCAGGGGCCGCCCTCGCCACGGTTGTCGGGGTGTTGGTCGAAGTTCCCGTTATGCTGTCACTTGTCGCGATCATTAACAGAACCCAAAACTGGTTTCCTAAAGGCTGATCAATGAATCAATAACTACATAGACTATATATTTTTTAAATCACAGATTTCCGGATGTCCCTCACAGCAATCCGTCACGAGATAATTCATAAAAATTTTAGTGGCTTCTATCTCAACAGCATAAATCAGACTTCGGCCCCGCCGTACAGAATTAATCAGCCCGGCATGAGCCAGAATATTTAAATGGGAAGACAACGTGTTTTGAGGAACATCCAGATTTTCGGCTATGGCTCCGGCAGCCAGCCCCTCAGGACCGTGCCTCATCAATAAGCGAAACACCCCGAACCGCGTGGGTTGTGCCAGGGCTGAAAGCATTTTAACAGCAAGATCGTCATTCATCATTTCAGCCTCTTTCTTTCTTCAACATTCTACCCCCAAGGGGCAGTGTGAACAACAGGGCCATACATATCATAATTGCGGATGTAATCAAGCAGGCGACCAAACCATAATACTGATATACCAGCCCGGACAGTAATGTCCCGATCAGGCGCCCAAATGCATTGGCCATATAATAAAACCCGATGCTGAGCGAGGCCTTATCGCTGTCCGCATATCCAACAATAAGATAAGAATGAACCGCAGAATTTATCGCAAAAACCACACCAAAAATAATTAATCCAATGATAAGCCACAAGACACTGTCATATTCAAAGCCAAAGCCTGATATCCAATGACGTACCGAATTACTTTGCCCCAAAGCAATAATCGCAGGAATGAATGCAAGTATAACACCCCAGAATTTAGCCGAGGATGCGGCACTATCCAGCCCCGTATGGCGATGAAGTATCTTGGGGACGAAAGCCTGAACAACGCCATATCCCATAACCCAAATGGCCATAAACGCGCCCACCTGATTAAAGTCCCAGCCGACAGAGCTTGCCAGAAACACCGGAAGGCCGACAACAAACCAGACATCCCGGCTGGCAAAAAGAAAAATGCGTGCCGCAGAAAGATAGTTTATCTCTCTGGATTTTGAAAATAACTCTGTAAATTTCACTTTCTCTTTGGCCTTGCCCAAATCATTCTGCAAAAAGCGTAAGCAAGCCAAAATAACCAGAGACAATCCGCTCGCCATAGCCAGTAAGGCCCACTGAAAACCAAGTGATTGCAATAAAAACCCACCAAGAAAAAACCCTGCACCTTTTAAGGTATTTTTAGACCCCGTCAGGATTGACACCCACTTAAACAACATTTTTTGATTATCGTCAGATACCACCAGCTTAACGGCAGATTTGGAACTCATCTTTGTCAAATCCTTGGCGATCCCGGACAAAGCCTGTGATCCCATGACATAAGCAACGGACAGGCTGATGGTTAAGTCTGTGGGCAGCGCCGACAACAGAACAAGCGCCACGACCTGAAGGCCAAGCCCCGTAAACAGAGTTAGTCTCAAGCCATAACGGGCCCCAATCCAGCCGCCAAACAGGTTGGTGAGCACGCCCATAGCCTCATACAAAAGAAACAGGAAGGCCAAATCAAGGGGCCTGTAGCCAAGGGCATGAAAATGCAGAAGCACCAGCATACGAAGGGCACCGTCCGTAAGGGTAAACCCCCAATAAGACGCGGTAACCGCCGCATAGTTTCTTATGTCAGACATTTTATAACGAAACCGCAATCATAGCCGTCAAATCCGCCATACGATTCACATACCCCCATTCATTATCATACCAGGCATATATTTTTAATTGTGTGCCATTGACGACCATGGTCGAAGGCCCGTCAATTATGCTGGAACGCGGGTCATTCAGAAAATCAGCGGATACGAGAGGCCGCGCTTCATACCCTAATATATCTTTCAAATAACTGTCAGATGCCTCTTTGAACAGCGCATTTACATGCTCAACTGTCGTTTCACGCGTCAACTCAAATACACAATCCGTCAGAGACGCATTCAATAGCGGGACCCGAACCGCATGGCCATTCAACCGGCCTTTTAATTCCGGATAGATCAAGGAAATTGCTGTGGCAGACCCAGTTGACGTTGGGATAAGTGAATTGATACAGGACCGGGCCCGACGCAGATCCTTATGGGGCGCATCAACAATCACCTGGGTATTGGTCACGTCATGAATTGTGGTAATGGAGCCGTGCTTAATGCCTAGATTTTCATGAATGACTTTCACCACCGGGGCCAGACAGTTCGTGGTACAGGATGCGGCTGTTATAAGGTCATGTTCGCCCCCATTATAGAGATGATGGTTAACGCCCATCACCAGATTAAGTGCCCCTTCCTCTTTTACCGGGGCGGACACCAATATCTTTTTAATGCCGTTATCATAATAGGGTTGAAGCGTTTTTCGCGACTTGAACTTCCCGGAACATTCAATAACCAGATCAATATCATCGCCGCCCCATCCTATTGAGGAGGGTGCTTCAGCGCAAGTATAGGCTATATCACAACCGTCAATGATAATTTTATCTTTTGAATGTGCGATCTCATGGGGCCATCTTCCATGAACGCTATCAAACTCAAGTAGATGAGCAGACGTCTCGACATCAGCTTTCGGTTCATTAATGGCGACAAGCGTTATATCTGTCCTATCCCATATTGTTCTTAAAAACAAACGGCCCATTCTGCCAAACCCATTGATCGCAACCCGTACTGTCATTTTTCTTCCTTGTTATTTCTGATAGAGGTTTTTTTGACACCCAAACTAGCCAACCAGCCATTTTTCAACATCAAGGCGGCTGGGCAACCCGCCCTTATGGACAACTTTCTCATCCACAACCACGGCTGGTGTGCTCATAACGTTGTAAGCCATGATTTGAGGCAAATCCTCAACCTTTATCAGACTGACCTCAACGCCTAAGTCAACGGCAACCTGTTCGATCAGGGCCATTGTCGCTTTACATTTTGCACAACCCGTGCCTAATATTTTGATGGTTTTCATATTTAATTCCTTATAAAAATGGCATGAAGCTGTTAAAAATCCATCCAACTAATGTGAATGCAACCAATAGAATAGCAAATAATATAGCCAGCAATTTCCACTGCATTACCTGTTTGAGGAGGATGAACTCAGGAAAGCTTGCCGCAACAGTACTCATGCAAAATGCCAGTGCTGTTCCTATTGGCAACCCGTTGGTAATCAAACTTTCCAATACAGGAATAACGCCCGTAGCATTGGAATAAAGGGGTATCCCGAGCAACACAACTGCGGGAACCGACCACCATTGCCCTGCCCCCAAATGCGTTTCAATCCAGCCATCAGGGACAAAACCGTGCAATGCCGCCCCAAGCCCCACGCCGATGATGACCCACTTCCACACCCGGCCAAAGATTTCCAGCATTTCATTCTTTGCAAATTGGTGTCGTTCCCTGTAGGACAGTGTCTTTTCTGGCATATAATTTGTTTCCTGCTGATCTCCACTTTGTTGCTGCCCCCGTATAAGGGCCTCAGCAGCAAAAGACTCCAACCAACGCTCCGCCTTTATGGCATCCAGAAACAACCCGCCCAAAATGCCCACCGTCATACCCACCACGATATAAAGTACCGTAAATTTCCACCCCAGCAGGCTCATCAGCAACAATATGGCAACTTCATTTATCAAAGGGGAGGTGATGAGAAAGGCCATGGTAATACCAACAGGAATTCCGGCGGAGGTAAACCCAAGAAATACCGGAATACTTGAGCAGGAACAAAAGGGCGTTATCGCCCCGAATGAAGACCCGATAAAATATCCCGCCCCCCTGCGCTTGCCAGCAAGAAAGTCACGAACCCGCTCAATATCCAGTGAAGCTCTGAGTAAAGCAATAAGGTAAATCATGACCAACAACAGAACGAAAATCTTGCTCACATCTTCAATAAAAAAATGTGCCGCGTCGCCAACTTTTGTTTCAAGTGATAATCCAAATAATTCAACAACCACCCAAGTGGCAAAATCTGTGAATATTTGAAACATTATACAATACTCTTCAATCAATGAATAATATTATTTCTATATTCGTCGATATATCGATAAAATTGCTTTTATGCAATAATAAATTGCTCCATACCAAAATTAACCCAAGTCATTTTTCAAATGCAATATTTAAAGTAGAATGCATCACATACCCTGTGTCCCTTCGTATTTTATGCATGGAGATTCTAATGAAAGAGAATAAGGCCGATCCAATAATCCGGGAGCGAAATGATGCTACGGATAAACCAAAGGCACCTTTGACAAAGGTTTCCGAACATGAAAATCCCCGAGACCCTCTGAGAGCCAAGCGTGACTTTCTGGCAAAGTTAGGTTTGGGCATGACCGGGGCAGCAGGTATGGCTTTGGCTGTTACAGGTAAATCCAACCCGGCTGCGGCGGCTGTCAAGAGTGCCGCTAAACACAAAACTCAATATGCAATGATTATTGATACCCGTAGGTGCATTGGCTGTCACGCTTGCACTGTTGCCTGCAAGAGCGAAAATGACGTACCTCTTGGAGAAAACAGATGCTGGGTGGAATATACAGAAAAAGGTAGTTTTCCAAACGTGGACAGAAGTTTCCTCCCAAGGCTGTGCAATCATTGTTCCAAACCTGCTTGCGTTGATGTTTGCCCTACTGGCGCCACATACAAGCGAGAAGATGATGGCATCGTTGTTGTTGATACCGAGGTCTGCATTGGGTGTAAATATTGCGTACAGGCCTGTCCCTATGATGCCAGATATCTGAACCCGGTTACAGGTTCCGTTGATAAATGTGATTTTTGCTTCCATCGCGTGTCACAGGGACTGGTCCCCAGTTGTGTAAATACCTGTCAGGGAAGAGCGCGAATATTTGGCGACATAAATGATCCCGATAGTGAAGTATCACAACTTTTGGCAAAGAACGCCTATTCCGTATTACAAAAAGGAATGGGGACCGAGCCTAATGTTTACTATATAGATGCTGACCATTCAGACCCACGTGATGCACTCTATAAGGACCGTTATATTCGCGTGCAGACCCACCGCAAAGAAGAAGAGAGGAGATAGTCATGGAACATGAACTTACATGGGGTTTCCCCGTCATTTGGTATCTTTTTCTAGCAGGGTTGGGCGCTGGCGCTCTTGTAACAAGCTGTTCGCTCTTGCTGCGGGGTAACAATAGAGCAAGTTATTTTCGATATGCCCGATATGGCGCGGTATTGTCATTGCCAACAGTCGCCATTGGTGTGGCCTTGCTGGTACTTGAACTTGGCTCTTTTCAATCCGGACATTGGTTTCGCTGGATCAATTTATATAAAACAATCAACTTGTCTCCCATGTCAATCGGGTCCTGGTTTCTGGTCATCTATTTTCTGGTTTCCGCACCCTATGTTCTGACATTTTTGGTACCAAACAGCCATAGTACAGACCGCTATGCCAGGGTAAGAACATTTTTGGCATATCCCTGCATTGCATTGGGAATTGGCGTAGCCGTCTATACGGGTATATTATTGGGTGCAATGCCATCAAGGCCCTTGTGGAATTCACCTATTCTGGCAATGCTGTTCCTCATATCCGCCATTTCCACTGGCATTGCAGCAGTCCTGCTCAGCGAATGGATTTCAGATAAAATAGGTACTGCAAAATGGTGCGCCGATAAATTTGGCTGGGACAAAGACCGGGACAAATCAGATCATACCGATGCTGCATATATTCTGGCGGCAACAGACGCTATATTCATCAGCTTCGAAATTCTGGTTATCTTTCTGTATTACATGTATGCCCACCTGACCGTTGGCAATGTTGAAATGGCTATTAAAGTTTTTGAACCGGGCGGAGAACTTGCGGGTTTCCTGTGGTTTGGTGTGGTTGGTCTGGGATTACTCGTCCCTCTGCTCATAGAATCTAAAAATATTTTACCAAAACTATTGGGGCGAGGTACGTATTCACATAGTGGCATGATGGTTTTTACCATCCCGATTCTGGTAATTGCAGGTGGCTTCTTTTTACGTTACGTCATTGTAATCGGTGGCCAAATAGCAAAACTTGCTGGCATATAATTGAGGAGTAGAAAATGTTTTCACGACGCGAATTATTTAAAGTGGGCGCTCTTGCTGCAAGTTCATTGGCAGTCAGCAATGTGGTATTGGCTAATCCTCCAAAGAAACTGATAATCGGTGGCAAAGATTTTTCCAGACGTACAGGCCTGGAGAGAGAAATGAAACCTTCCGCATGCTGGCAATGTGTGTCTCGTTGTCCCAATGTAGGTTATGTAGAAGACGGCCGCCTTGTCAAAATTGAAGGACAAATCAATTCCATAAGAACTCACGGGCTTGTGTGTGCAAAGGGTCAAGCCGGTGTCAACCAATCCAATGACCCTGACCGCATTTTGTATCCTTTGCGCCGTACCGGAAAACGTGGAGAAGGCAAGTGGAAGCGCGTTTCATGGGATGAAGCCCTGAGCGAAATAAGTGACCGTTTGATGAAATTGAAAGAACAGGGTCATCCTGAGAAATTCATGTTTCAATATGGCCGGATGAAGGCAAGTTCTTCCAAAATTATCAAACAATTCCTGGCGGCTTATGGCACGGGAACCATTGGGAATCACACCACGATCTGCGAAGGCGGCAAATGGACCGCACAGGAATTTACCTGGGGCAAACATTATGACAACTGGGACTTTGATAATACCCGGTTTGTATTGAATTTCGGTAGCAACCTGTTTGAGGCACATACAAATCATGTCTCTACCGCTCACCGGCTGGTTAATGCTATCAATGACAGAGGTGTCCGTGTAGTCACCTTTGATGTCAGATTATCGAATACCGTGTCCAAATCTGCTGAATGGGTTCCCGTTAAACCGGGAACTGATCTGGCTGTAGTATTGGCTATGTGTAATGTCATTATGATGGAGGATTTATACAAATTACATGGCGAGGAATTCTTTAAATTTTGTCGTTTCACCAAAGATGTAAATGCGACCACCAAACAAAAAGTTGATGCCCTGAAGGCACATTTAAAAGATTATACTCCGGAATGGGCCGAACAACAAAGCGGTGTTGACGCTGATAAAACCCGGGAACTGGCACGAACTTTTGCGACAATGTATCCCGCAGTGGTAATCAGCTATCGCGGAGCTGTAGCCCATCATAATGGTCATGACTGTGAAAGAGCAATCCAGATGCTGGCCTCCATAACCGGTAACATTGACGTTCCCGGCGGAAGATGTCATGGCGTTGGGCCACATTGGAAGTACCCTCACGGGGCCTCGGATTTGCCCAAAGCGAAAAAACTGGATATTCTGGACGGCTTAAAGGGAGATGTTGCCTTTCCAAACCATCATGTCAGCCATCAGGTCTTTGATGTCATTGCCGATGGCAGTCAGGGACGTCCTGAAATTTATATGTGGTATTGTTATCAACCTGTTTATTCCAATCCTCAAACAGGTAAGAATATCGAGGTGTTAAAAGACGAAAAATTACTGCCCTTCACTATAGCCGTATCGCCTTTCTATGATGAATCCTCCGCTCTGGCAGATATCATCTTGCCAGATGCCACCTATACTGAACGGTGGGATTGGGAAGACATGGTAAGCCCCACTCAGGTTCCCGAATATTATATTCGCCAGCCCTTCGTTCAGCCTCCGGGAGAAGTTCGTGACTTTAAAGATGTTGCCATAGAACTCGCCGAACGAATTGGAAAGCCACTAGGATACAAGAGTGCCAGGGAATTTGTCCAATTATCCTGCGAGATGACCCCTGATGTGAAAAAGGCTGGCGGGTTTTCATATATGACCAAACATGGCGTTTACGTTAATCCTGATGAAAAACCCCATTACTATGGCTTCAAGAAAAAGGTTCCTGTGACCAAAGTTCAAAGTAAAGACGTGGTTTTTGATGAGAAAACTAACGTCTATTGGAATTGGAAAAAGGCTCATGTGCATTCCCGGGCGGAAGCCTTGAAGACAGGCTATACCAATACCAAAAAGGCTTATAAAGGCTATATTGGTCAAAAAATAAATGGTGAAATTTTTGTCGCTTTCCCGCCGGATAAAATTAATAAAACCGGCTATCTTGAGCTTTATTCAGAACTTATGGAAGGGAAAGGATTTGCGCCCATGCCCACTTGGCATCAAGTGCCAGAACATAAGAATATGGCAGAGAATGAAATGATTCTCACCACCTACAAGGTGAATGTACAGAGCCATTCCCGCACCCAGAATAGTAAGTGGCTTACCGAAATTTATCATGAGAATCCTGCGTGGGTCAACCCTGACACAGCGGCTAAATTCGGCATTGGTGAGGGGGATAAGATAGAAATCCAGTCTGTTCTGGGCAAAATAGAAACTGTTGCAAGGGTTACTCCGGCTGTGTTCCCCGGCGTTATTTCAATTTCCAATCACTGCGGACATTGGGAATATGGGCGGATTGCATCCGGTAAACCGACCCTCTTTAGCAAAGATGACGAGGACTATCCACGAAAATGGTGGAAGAATAATGGTGTGCATCCAAACTGGATTATTCCGTCCCGACCTGATCCCGTGAATGGCCAACAACGGTGGATGGATACGGTGGTTAAGGTAACAAAAATATAAAAGCGAGCGTTACATGCCAAAAAATAGGAATGAAGACTTAATTGCTGCGCTAGAGTCCCGCAAGGGGCTCTACCGGCTTTTTAACCGTTTCTTTCTAAAAGAAATTGATCAAAGTTTCTTGCAGGGTCTTCAAAACTCCCAACTGATGACTCTGTTAGAACAACTGAATTTGCCAGAATTAAATATAGTATGCACTGAAGCCGGGATAATAGATCAGCTTGCCACAGAGTTTACCCGTCTGTTTATAGGTCCCGGTCGCCATTTATCGCCCCATGAATCCATACAGCGGAAAACCGGTGGCTTACTGAATGATGATGATACGGTTAAAGTAAGACGATTTATCGAGGCAAGTGGCTTTAGTTATATATCCCACATGCAACATTTCCCTGATCATATTTGTGCTGAATTCGAGTTTATGGAAGCTTTGATCCAAAAGCAGATTGAAGCCTTGTCCGGGGGAGATTTTGAAGAAGCCGAAACCAGCGAAATGCTTCAGCAGGAATTTTTGCAGCGTCATATATTACAATGGGTTCCTCAATTTTGTAAGAAAATAGAAAATGAGGCCGAATTGCCAATATACCCTGCCGTTGCACAAGCTGTTTCAGCCTTTATTCAATCAGAATAAAACAACATATATTTTCATCCCGCAAAGCCAAAAACTAACTCATGTCAATGCATTCCCGGACGTTTGGAAACAGAATGAGTATCTGTTAGTTATTTCAGCTTTTTCAAAAAAATATCTTGGAACTGGCAAACCTACGGAGAAGATAATGATCAAATCAGGCAAAAATATTTTTATCCCCTGTATTTATCTGAGCGCTATGATCCACGCATTGATTTCTCCCTCAATAGCACAACCCTCCCTTGAACAACGTATTCTTGAATTGCAGCACCAGAGCGATATTCTGCGTCAACAGAATGAGGCATTGCAACAAAAACTTCTGGAGCTTGTCACGCAATTGAAGCACAACAGGGAGGGAAATTCAAATCCTGCTAAAATAATAACTCCTGAAGCCAAGAGAGAGCCCGTGGAACAGACTTCTTCCTCTTTAGTGGACAAGATTGGACTGGGTGGCCAATACCGGATCAACAGCTATTACGCCAGAAATGATATTGGAAAACGCCACCCCGTCGCCAGCCGCGTAAGAATACGTCAAAATTTTGATGTCAATTTCAGCAACCGCTTTCAAACCCACCTGCAACTGGAACTTAACCACACCAGTGATAATATTACAACAACCAGCAAAAGTTCGCGCGCAACCAATATTGATATCAGACATGCCGTACTGGCCTATAATTTTACCAATAACATACAGGCAAAAGTCGGAATAGTTCCCTTAAGCGATCAGTTCGACGACATATTATTTTCCAGTGACTGGGACTATAATCCTGTTGCCCTTACCGTATCTGCACCATTGGGTTCCGGTCATTTAAGGGCCTTTGCCGCCAACCTGAACGAGGGCATGGAAACGGTCAGCGATGATTTTGTTCACTATCAACTGGATTTTGAATTTCCTATTACGAATAAAGCGAATATTAATTTGAGTTCCTCCCTCATAAAAACTGTTGATTTTACAGGAAACTCGCAAAATCATATTAATGTGGGAGCTGCAGGCTCTTTCAACCTTGGCCATGAACTGACAGTTCGCGGTTTCATAGTTGGCTCTTTTACCGACAAGGAATTACTTGGTGCCGGTACTAACGGCAAAGGCTTTGCTGCCAAAATTGAAGTTAAAAGTGAAAAGGGGTTTTCCTTAATGGCGACTCATGCCAGTGGTTCCCCTGATAGAAGAGGTTTTTTACCTGTAATGGCGCTGGCGCGCACAAATGGCTATTGGGGTTATACAGGGATTCTAACTATACAGGGGCCAACTGATACTGGCATAGATGGCGATGCCGTAAATATATCCAATAATGGGTATGGATTAACAACCTTTCAGCTGCGATATTTCCATTCTGTTACTGAAAAATTTAATCTCACTCTTGCTGCCGGCTGGTTCGGAAACAGTAAAACACCTATGAACAGGGGCAGCTTTGTGGGCACCGATTTTCTGGCCATGGGCACCTATCGCCTTGATGAGGTTCTGGCTCTGGATTTTGGTGGCGCCTACGCCCATCTTGGAGACGCTGTAAGCGGATACTGGCAAGGTATAACAATGGGCACAAATTTCAACGGGCCAGCGGGAGAAACACGCAACAAGATTACTTTTTTTACGAGACTTCAGGCAGAATTCTAGGGTTTGCTGATAATTAAAGTCAAGGCGTTGGCAAGTTTAAAATTCTTATGCTCAATATTTTCTCAAAATTAACTGAAGTCATAGAAGATTTTGCCTTTCTGCCCTAGGATTCCCAATGTTGAACAGATGAAATTTACAGTTTGTATTTAGCTATAAAGATCGTCGAAACAGGTTAAATTCATGTCACCAGAAAGGAATAAATGATGTTGAGGAAACAAACAGTAGCCCTGTTGGCGGCAACAGCTCTCTGTAGTGTCGCTTTTGCCCCTGC
>UOED01000022.1_pt1 | contig 13404 bp, 13 predicted proteins | sample 1990161 | NCBI WGS metagenome assembly UOED01 (sample SAMEA4728526, study PRJEB27164) | hydrothermal vent metagenome | biome: marine basaltic hydrothermal vent biome; feature: marine hydrothermal vent; material: mineral | place: Pacific Ocean | collected 2011-06-14/2011-07-23 | depth 1741 m | reverse complement strand
CGCCGACAGAACACCCGTATGGCCCACCATATCCGGGTTGGCAAAATTGACCACGATCAGATCATAATCCCGCGAGTCTATGGCCGCCACCAGCTTATCGGTCACCTCTGGCGCCGACATTTCCGGTTTCAGGTCATAGGTCGCCACATCCGGGGACGGCACCAAAATACGGCTTTCACCGTCATAAACACTCTCGCTGCCACCGTTAAAGAAAAAGGTCACATGGGCGTATTTTTCTGTCTCGGCAATACGCAGCTGCTTCAGACCGTTGCGGGACACTATTTCGCCCAAAGTATCCTCAAGCTCATCGGATGGAAACATGACGTCCATAAATCTGCTCAAAGCCGTTGAATATTCGCTCATGCCAAGGCGGCAACAGAAATCCACTTGTCGGTCACGAACAAAGCCGTCAAAATCCGGGTCCACCAGCGCGGTCAGAATCTCCCGCGCCCGGTCCGCCCGGAAATTGGCCATCAACAAACCATCCCCGTCTTTCATGCCATCATACCCGTCAATGATGGTCGGCAGGACAAACTCATCGGTGATATTTTCAGCGTAACTGGCGGTAATTGCCTCAAGCGCTGTCGCACCGCGCGGGCCACTGCCCTCCACCATGGCCGCGTAAGCCTTTGACACCCGGTCCCAGCGCGTGTCCCGGTCCATGGCATAATAACGCCCGCTGACCGTGGCCATGCTCACCCTGTTCAGCGGCGCAATATCCTGCTCAAATTTTTCTATAAAGCCCTTGGCACTACTGGGCGGCACATCACGGCCATCCAGAAAGGCATGAATAGCCACGGGAATGCCCGCCGCCGATAACGCCTTCGCCAAAGCCACCATATGATCCTGATGGCTATGAACCCCGCCCGGTGATAACAGCCCCATCAAATGACAGGTGCCGCCCGTGGCTTTCAGCTTGGCAATGGTGGTTTTCAAGGCGGGAATTTCCGGGAAATCGCCGTCAGCAATAGATTTATCAATGCGAGGCAAATCCTGTAACACCACCCGGCCCCCGCCCAGATTGGTATGGCCCACCTCTGAATTGCCCATCTGTCCCTCCGGCAGGCCTACCTTCAGACCCGATGTTTCCAGAAAAGCCATGGGATAGCTGGCGGTCATGCGGTCGTAATTTGGCGTATGGCCAAGGGAAATGGCATTATCCTCTGCCGCCACCCGGCTACCCCATCCATCAAGGATACAGAGGACAACAGGCTTGCTGGGGCTTATGGTCAGGTTATTCATGGATGTTCAAAATTCCGTTTCAATGATTATTTACCCTATATACTACATAAGTTAAAGGGCGGTAAAATCAATCCTTATGATAGGGGTGGCCCGATAAAATACAGGCGGCCCGATAAAACTGTTCACAGATCATCGCCCGCACCATCATATGGGGCCATGTCATATCGCCAAGGGACAGAAGAAAATCCGCCCGTGCCGTGACCCGGGGGTCATAACCGTCTGCCCCGCCGATCAGAAAAGCCAGATGAGCGGTTCCCCGGTCCTGATGGTCGCCGATCATTCTGGCAAAAGCCGCACTGCGCAGGGTTTTCCCCCGTTCATCAAGGGCAAGGACAAAGGCATTATCCGGGATGGCTTTCAGGATTAAATCCCCCTCCCGCGCCATACGTTCCTTACCTGTCACTTTGCGCTTTTCCTCAAGCTCAATGATCTTCACGGGCCAGGGACAGCGTTTGAGATAGGTTTCTATCTGCTGATGCTCCGGCCCGCCTTTCAGGCGGCCAACGGCAATGAGGGTAATCTGCATATTTTAGCTGCTCAACAGCTTATCCGGTGTGAAATCATCGGGGCGTACATCCATGGTCCACATTTTTTCCAGATTATAGAAACTGCGCACTTCGGGCCGGAAAATATGGATGATGGCATCCCCGGCATCAACCAGCACCCAGTCGGCTTTTTCAAGGCCTTCGACCTTGCAGTTGCCAAGGCCGGCTTTCTTGATATTGGTGACCAGATGATCGGCAATTGCCGCCACCTGCCGGGTGGACCGGCCAGAGGCGATCACCATCGAATCGGCGATGCTGGTTTTTCCTTTAAGATTTATGGAGATGATTTCTTCCGCCTTATCATCTTCCAGAGAATTTGTGATAACCTCCAGAAGATTGTTCATACTGAGCGGTTCCGGGGAAGACAATGCGTTGTCTTCGGGCATGTTTTTACTAGGCACTTTTATCTTTAACCTCTTGGTTATTAAAGTTTTTCCGCCGTATCTCTGTTGATGATAACGGATTTTTCGTCTCCCGGATAAATGTCCATGCCGGGGGATTATGGCTCACAAGTTCAGGGGCCCTTGAGTCCGGGATTTGATGATCCCCAAAATGTCTGGCCGCCGCGCTTGTCAGTGCGGCCTCAGAATACCCCGGACGATCAAAAATCGCAAATACTACTGTGTTCGCAATTTTCTCCCAATCCTTCCAGGCACTGAATTGCGCCAGATTATCCGCCCCCATCAACCAGACAAACCGGCTATCCGGCAACAGGTCTACAAGCCGCGCCAATGTCTGTGCCGTATAGGTGGTTTTCAGGCCATCCTCCAGCCCGGTGACATGGATATTCCTCTGCCGGGCCATGGCTCTGGCACTGTCCATTCTGTCTTGAAAGGCCGCCATACCTATGCTGGATTTCAGAGGGTTCTGCGGCGATACCAGCCACCAGACCGCATCCAGCCCTAGCCGGTTCAGCGCAGTGAGGCTGATTTCCAGATGAGCCTCATGGGCCGGATTGAAAGACCCGCCGAGCAGGCCGATCTTTTTCCCGAACCAGTCCCCTGCGGGCAGAATATCAGGGCCGGATTTGACCATCGCCCCTCACCTGATATTTATAGCTGGTCAGCTGTTCCAGTCCCACGGGACCACGGGCATGCATCTTGCCCGTTGAGATGCCGATTTCCGCCCCCATACCAAACTCGCCGCCGTCCGCATATTGGGTTGAGGCATTATGCAACACAATGGCGCTGTCAACCCTGTCAAGAAAGACCGCCGCCGTCCGGGCATTTTCGGTCACAATGCAATCCGTGTGATGGGAACCATGGGCGTCAATATGGGCCATGGCCCCCTCAACCCCGTCCACCGCCCGGATGGATAGAATGCTGTCCAGATATTCCGTATTCCAGTCATCTTCGGTTGCGAGCACCACCGAAGGCACCAGATTCCGCACCGCTGAATCTCCGCGCAATTCACATCCGGCCTTGGACAGAGCCTCAGCAATAGCGGGCAGGTGGCTGTTCAGAATCTTTTTATCAATCAGCAGGGTTTCCGCCGCCCCGCAAATGCCCGTGCGGCGCATTTTGGCATTCAGGGTGATGGCAACGGCTTTGTCCAGATCCGCATCTTTGTCCACATAGACATGACAAATGCCGTCCAGATGAGCCATGACCGGCACCCGGCTGTCCTTTTGCACCCGCTCAATCAGCGATTTGCCGCCGCGCGGAACGATGATATCCACATAACCCACAAGCCCCAGCAATGCCCCGACCGCCGCCCGGTCCTGTGTGGGCACCAGCTGAATGGCATCCGGGTTAAGACCCACTGCTTTCAATCCCTGAACAAGGCAATGATGGATGGCCCGGTTGGACAGAACGCTTTCACTGCCGCCGCGCAGGATGCTGGCGTTGCCCGATTTCAGGCAAAGCGCCCCGGCATCAGCGGTCACATTGGGCCGGGATTCATAAATGATCCCGATCACGCCCAAAGGCACCCGAACCCGGGAAATCTGTAACCCGTTGGGCCGCGTCCATTGGGCCATTACATCACCCACAGGGTCCGGCAGGTCGGCAATGGCCTCCAACGAGGTCGCGATATTTTCAACCCTGCCCTCATCCAGAAACAACCGGTCCCGCAGGGCCCCGGCCAGCCCGGACGCAGCGGCCATATCTTTGCCGTTGGCCGTCAATATTGCTTGCCTGTCCGCCCGGATAAAGTCCGCCGCCGCCCGCAAGGCCTGATTCTTCTGGTCGGTGGTGGAGGTGGCCAGTTCCTTTGACGCCGCCCGGGCCGCTTTGCCCATATCCTGCATTATCCGAGATATATCCTGTGTCATTATCCTGTTCCTAATTTATCACAAGGTCATTGCGGTGGATGACTTCCTCCCGCCCGCAATAGCCCAGTATCTGTTCAATCTCATGGCTGCGGTGACCCATCAGCCGGGCCGCATCCGTCGCGTTATAGGCGCTAAGGCCCTGCCCCAGAATATTGCCGTCCTGATCCAGTATGCGGATGGTATCGCCGCGCTCAAAAGCACCTTCCAGCCGCACAATGCCGGCGGGGAGCAGGCTCTTGCCCCCCTTTAACGCCTTTGCCGCCCCGTCATCAATGATCACAGCGCCGCCTGTATCAAGGCTGGCCCCGATCCATTTTTTACGGGCGGCCAAGGGGTTGCCGGACGCCTGAAACCATGTGCCTTTCGCCCCCTCGAAATACTTCTGTATGGGGGAGGCGGGCAAGCCACTGGTGATCACCATATTGCATCCGCTGGCCACCGCAATTCTGGCCGCCGCAATTTTGGTAACCATGCCGCCCGATCCAAAACCGGTGGAGACCGGCTCCCCGGCCATGGTCTCTATGGATGCTGTGATTTCCGGCACCATATCAATGAATTCCGCCGCCGAATTATTCTGTGGATTGTCACTATAAAGCCCGTCAATATCTGACAGCAGAAACAGACAATCCGCCCCGCACATGCTGGCCACCCGGGCAGCCAGACGATCATTATCGCCGTAACGGACTTCATCAGTGGCCACCGTATCATTCTCGTTGATTACCGGCACCACATTGAGGTCCAGCAGGCGGTTAATGGTGTTGCGCGCGTTCAGATAGCGCCGCCGTTCCTCCGTATCGCCGTAAGTGAGCAGGATTTGTGCCGCCGGAATGTCACGCTTGCCCAGCATGGTCCGGTATGCCGCCGCCAGCTCAATCTGGCCCACGGCGGCGGCGGCCTGATTTTCCTCCAGCTTCTTGCTCATGCTGAGATTCAATATGCGCCGCCCAAGGCCGATGGCCCCGGAGGAAACCAAGATCACCTGATAGCCCCGGTCCCGCAAAAAAGCCACATCTGCGCCAATACCGTCCAGCCAGTCCCGGCGCAACAGTCCCGTGGCCGGATCAATAAGCAGGGCTGACCCGATTTTGATCACCACACGCCGCCAGCCATCGCAATGGCGATGAATGGGCGGGGTATTTTCTGTTATATTCGTCATAATCCTGACCCTTAAATGGGCGACCAGTCTTTATTTTCAGCGGCATAGTCGTGGGGGGCTTCCGGCGGTTGTTTGGCCAAGTCGATATTGTTCAGCAGGGCGCGCAACATGTCCTCTGTCCCAAAATGGGTCACTGCGGATATGGGCACAATGGGCGAGTCCGTGACCGCGCGCAACTCCCTGGTCAGCATATCAATCAGTTCCTCATCCAGCGCATCGCATTTGTTCAGGCCAATGACCTCCGGCTTTTCCGACAGGCCGCCGCCGTAGGATTTCAGCTCATGGCGGATGGTTTTATAGGCCTCCGCCACATCTTCGCCGGTGCCGTCGATCATATGCAATATGGTGGTACAGCGTTCAATATGGCCCAAAAAACGATCACCCAGACCGTGGCCCTCATGGGCGCCTTCAATCAGGCCCGGAATATCGGCCACGACAAATTCCCGCTGGTCCACATAGACAACGCCCAATTGGGGTTTCAGGGTAGTGAAAGGATAATCGGCAATTTTCGGCTTGGCCCGCGATATGGCCGACAAGAACGTTGACTTGCCCGCATTAGGCAGACCCACAAGCCCCGCATCAGCCATGAGTTTCAGACGCAGCCAGACCCACATTTCCTCAGCAGGCCCCCCCGGTGTGGTGCGGCGCGGGGCCTGATTGACCGATGATTTAAAGGCCGCATTGCCGGTGCCGGGATGGCCGCCTTCCAGCATCATGACCACCTGACCCTCTTCGGTCAGGTCGGCCAGCATCACGCCGTATTCTTCATCAAAAATCTGGGTGCCCACGGGTACTTTCAGATAGACATCGGCCCCGGCGGCCCCGGTGCGGTTGCGGCCCATGCCATGACCACCGCGCCCGGCCTTGAAATGCTGTTGATAGCGATAGTCGATCAGGGTATTCAGTCCGCCCACGGCCTCTATCAATATATGACCGCCGCGTCCGCCGTTACCGCCGTCCGGCCCGCCGAATTCCACGCATTTCTCACGCCGAAAGCTCAGGCAGCCATCGCCGCCGCCGCCTGACTTCAAATAGATTTTGCTTTGGTCAAGAAATTTCATGTCACGCAGTCTATATATAAAATGGAAAAAGGGGAATGAAAATCATTCCCCTTTCAGAATTGGTCATCTGGAATTTAAGTGTTGTTTTTAGGCGTCATCAACACAAACAAAACTGCGTTTCTGCTTGCCTTTATAAAAACGAACCTTGCCTTCCGTCAGGGCAAACAGGGTATGATCCTTGCCCATGCCGACATTGGTTGCCGGATAGAATTTTGTTCCGCGCTGGCGAACAATGATATTTCCGGGAATAACAACTTCACCGGCATATTTTTTCACACCAAGACGCCGACCAGCGGAATCGCGGCCATTATTGGAACTACCGCCTGCTTTTTTATGTGCCATTGTTGCTTCTCCTTAGGATTTCTTGGCCGCAGGTTTTTTAGCTGCGGTTTTTTTCGGGGTTGCGGCCTTTTTAGGGGCGGCTTTTTTTGCGGCTGGCTTTTTCGCCTCGGCCTTCTTGGGCGCGGCCTTTTTTGCTACGGGTTTCTTGGGCGTATCTTCGCTCTTGGCCACAGCAACTTTTTCAGGAGCCGCCTTCGCAGGGGCAGCTTTCTTAGGCGTGGCCTTTTTGGCGGCAGCTTTGCCAATTTCAAGAATGCGCAGAACCGTCTGTTCCTGACGATGGCCATTTTTACGGCGATAGTTCTGCCGGCGTTTTTTCTTGAATATAATAATTTTTGCGGCCCGGGACTGCTCCATAATTTCAGCGGTCACAACCGTACCTGAAATTGTCGGGGTGCCCACTTCAACGCCCTTGTCTGTGCCGACCATTAAAACATGGTCCAATGTTACTCTGGCACCGGCGTCACCGTCCAGCTTTTCAACTTTAATTACATCACCCGCAGCAACTTTATATTGCTTTGCGCCGGTTTTGACGACTGCAAACATATCTGTTTCCTTATTATATCTTCTGGTCATAGCCGGTAACTGATCAGCATCAGTATTTTCAGACCGGGATATGACGAATGTCATCTTTATTCTGTGGGGACTCATAGGGACCGCACAGGAAAGTGGCCGAAATATAGCGTTCGCAGGCCTTCTGTCAAGGGATTTTATGCTTTTCATGCTAATATAATTGACAGGGGTCAAACACAGGTGCAGGCTTATCTTGTATTATAGTGTCATGATAACAGAAAGGAGACGGGAAAATGTCAAAAAAGGTAACATATATCGTCGGTTATGACGGCGGTGAGCTGAGCATGCGGGCCGCAGAACTGGCCGTGGACAAGCTGAAAATACGGGGCGGCGGCACGTTACTGCTGGCCTATGTTGTGGACTGGTCGGAATTTGAGGTCATGTCGGTCGAGGAATTGGCCGTTCGCCACAGCCAGCATATGGAGCAGCTGGAAAGTGCCGAAAAGGATATTATGGTTCCGGCGCGTGAGAAGCTGGCCACAGACGGTATCACTATTGAAACCAATGTTCAGGTCGGCCATGCGGCAGATATTATTTCCGCACTGGCCGAGGAACATAAGGCGGACCAGATTTTTATCGGCCATAAAAGCAGTGGCTTTCTGGCCAAGCTGGGCTTGGGCAGTGTGGCCTATAGCATCCTGCAAAAAGCCAAGGTTCCGGTAACGGTTGTGCCCTAGTATTTAAGATTCTAGCCCTATTCATCCACAAGCAAGCGGTCGATCAGCGCGTAGGCGCTGGGGGAGTTCCAGTGGGCAGAGCCAGTCATAAGGCCCATTTGACGACCCTTTTTATTGATCAGGATGGTGGTGGGATAGCCTATGGTTTTCATCTTTGTGCCAAGGATGCCTTTTTCATCATAATAGAGGTCAAGGCCCTTGACCCCTATCTTGTCCAGGAACATACGGGATTTTTCCAGGCCGCCCTGATCTACGGAAATGAGAACCACCCGGAAATCATCGCCGCCCCGGGCCGCCTGAAGGGAATCCAGATCGGGCATTTCCTCCCGGCAGGGAAAGCACCATGTGGCCCAGAAATTCACCAGCAGGGTCTGTCCCGGATTTTGCGCCACGATATCATTGAGGGTCATGTCGTTGCCCGCCTCATCTTTGATCATCACATCAGGAATGGCGGGCCGCTCGGGATAGGTACGGAACAGCACCTGTCCACCCTTCATGCTACTCTCCACAGTGATTATTTCAGCTTCACGCGGGGCCTGTGCCACTTCCTTTGGGCCAAGCAGGAACAGCCCGCCAAGCAAAACGCCCACAAAGGCCACAATCATCAAAAGATTTTTTGTCATATATTTTCTTACTGTTTTTCCCTGACCAATCCCTAAAATAGGGTCGCGAGGGAAAATACGCAAGGCCCGAACGGTCAGTTTTTTGTGATCTGTGAGACGCAAAGACCGTATAACGCTTGCCTATGGTGGCAGATTATCGTATTTCATAATCAAAATTACGATAATGAGCATCCATCATGGCATCAGAAGAAAAGACCACAGCAAACAGCCTCTGGGGCGGCAGATTCGCCGTAGGCCCGGCGGAAATTATGGAAAAGATCAATGCCTCCATTGATTTTGACAAGATTCTTTATGCTCAGGATATTCGAGGATCAAAGGCCCATTGCCGTATGCTCATGGCGCAAAATATCATCTCGGAAAAGGACGGCGAACAGATTCTGGCCGGGCTGGATCAGGTGAAGGCAGAGATTGAAGCCGGGAATTTCACCTATGATGCCAAGCTGGAAGACATCCATATGCATGTGGAATCCCGGCTGACCGAAATCATAGGGGAGGCCGCCGGACGGCTCCATACCGCCCGGTCCCGCAACGATCAGGTGGCCACCGATTTTAAATTATGGGTCCGGGATGCCATGGACCAGATGGACCTGGCCTTAAAAGCCCTGCAAACCGCATTGGTCACCAAGGCTGAAAAAAATGCCGATGTTATCCTGCCCGGCTTCACCCATTTGCAATCGGCCCAGCCGGTAACGTTCGGCCATCACCTGCTGGCCTATTTCGAGATGTTCACCCGGGACCGGGACCGGTTGCGGGATGCGCGCGGGCGGCTGAATGAATGTCCGCTGGGCGCGGCGGCGCTGGCCGGAACGTCATTTCCCATTGACCGTTTTTTGGTGGCCGATGACCTGAAGTTCAGGAAACCCACCGCCAACAGTCTGGACAGTGTATCAGATCGGGATTTTGCCCTTGAATTCCTGAGCATTGCCGCCATTTGTGCCACCCATGTTTCGCGTCTGGCCGAGGAAATCGTCCTTTGGTCCTCTGCCCAGTTTAATTTTGTTGCCCTGAGCGATAAATTCACCACCGGGTCGTCCATCATGCCCCAGAAACGCAATCCCGATGCGGCGGAGCTGTGCCGGGCCAAGGTTGGGCGGATCATTGGCGCGTTGAACAGCCTGCTGGTGGTGATGAAGGGGCTGCCGCTGGCCTATAGCAAGGATATGCAGGAGGACAAGGAAGCGACTTTTGATGCCGCCAACGCCTTTGCCCTGATCATCGCGGCCATGACCGGCATGATCGACGATATGACCGTTAACGAAGGCAGTATGACGGCCTCTACCCAAAATGGCTTTATTACCGCCACCGACCTTGCCGACTGGCTGGTGCGGGTGCTGAATATGCCGTTCCGCAAGGCCCATCATGTGACCGGCACGCTGGTCGCCCTGGCAGAGGGCAAGGGCTGTGATCTGGACGGGCTGACATTGACCGAAATGCAGGGCGTAGAGCCGGAAATTACCGAAGATGTCTTTTCCGTGCTGACGGTGGAAAGCTCGGTCGCCAGCCGGACAAGCTTTGGCGGCACCGCCCCGGATCAGGTTCGCGCGCAGGTCAAGGCCGCCCAAAAGCGCATTGAATAGAGAGGCATATATTAATGCATAAAATTATCCTTCTTGTCTGTGTGATTCTATTGTCCCTTGGGCTTGCGTCCTGCGGCAAGCGCGGCGATTTGTTGCCGCCGCCCGGTTATGAAGCTCCTGAAAAATAAGCCAAAGAAAGAGAAAGACGGCACATGGACCATTTTGCGTTTAAACAGGGTGAAATATATGCGGAGGATCTGCCCGTCAGCACCATTGCCGAAGCTGTCGGCACGCCCTTTTACTGCTATTCCACAGAAACGCTGATCCGCCATTATAATGTGTTCAGTCAGGCCTTTTCCGGTCATGACTTTCTGCTTTGCTATGCGGTGAAGGCCAACACCAATCAGGCCATTATCAAGACGCTGGCCGATCAGGGGGCCGGGGCTGATGTGGTATCCGAAGGCGAATTGCGCCGCGCCCTGAAAGCCGGAATTCCGCCGGAAAAAATCGTCTATTCCGGGGTTGCCAAAACAGAACAGGAGATGCATTTCGCCCTTGAACAGGGCATTTTTCAGTTCAATGTGGAATCCGAACCGGAGCTGCATCAGCTCAGCGCGGTCGCAAGTCATATGGGCAAGACGGCGGCCATTGCCTTTCGCATCAACCCCGATGTGGACGCCAAAACCCATGCCAAAATTTCCACCGGAAAATCAGAAAATAAATTTGGCATCCCCCTCAGCCGTGCCCGCGAGATATATGGCATTGCGGCAAAACTGCCCGGCATCCGGGTACAGGGCGTTGACCTTCATATTGGTTCTCAGCTTACCGACCTTGCCCCTTTTGCCGAGGCCTTTCAGCGTATCGTCACGCTGGTGGAAGATCTGCGGGCCGACGGCCATGATATTTCGGTGATTGACCTTGGCGGCGGTTTGGGAATTCCTTATGACCGGGAAAGCTCCAAGCCACCCTTGCCTACGGAATATGGTCAGATGGCAAAGCGGATTATCGGTCATCTGGGCTGCAGGATTATCATTGAGCCGGGGCGGCTTCTGGTGGGTAATGCGGGGATATTGGTGTCCAGGGTTATTTATGTGAAGCAGGGCGAGAATCGGAAATTCCTGATCATTGATGCGGCGATGAATGACCTTGTTCGGCCCAGCATGTATGATGCCTATCACGAGATTGTGGCGGTAAAGGAAAATGAGGGTCCGGCCAGCCCCTATGACATTGTGGGGCCGGTATGCGAGACCGGCGATACCTTTGCCCGGGATCGGGACCTGCCGGATCTGAACAGCGGTGATCTGGTGGCGATTCGCTCGGCGGGGGCTTATGGCGCGGTCATGTCATCCACCTATAATACCCGCCGCCTTATCCCGGAAGTCTTGGTAAAAGGCGGAAAATATGCCATTATCCGGGCCAGACCCACTTATGAAGACATCATTGGACTGGATGAACTGGCGGAATGGCAGGACTAGAAGACCCCATTACAGATAAAAAAACAGCTCTGATATCCGGGCTTACACAGGCGGCCTCCCTGTATCTTGTCTATCTGGCGGTTTCGCTCACGGACCTGTGGGGGTTGCTCCCGCCTGTCGCTCAGGTGGTCACATATGGCGCCTTGGCTCTTGCCATGACATTCTGTATCATGCGCGGGCTTATGGGCCGGGTGCGCTGGCCGGTGCGCCAGAGCCTGAAGGCCATAATCCTGTCCAGCATGTTGCTGGCCATTGCCGGGGCCCTGGCCGGGCCGGACAGCCAGCGATTGCTGGAAATCGCGGTGAAGCCCCGGGGTATATTCTCCTATCCGGCCCCTGAAATTACCTTGATCGTCACCCCGCCGGATTATAGCGGGCACGCAGAATTTTCAGAAGTTCTGATGCCCGGAAATGCAAAAACTTCGGGGCTGACCCCGATCCCGGAAGGCAGTAAAATTACCGTTCGGGCGACCAATATGGCCTTTGCTCCCCTATTAATCGCCGGGAAAAGACCTCTATATTTCAAGCCTTCGGCAGACGGTGGTTATGAGGCGTCTTTTACCCTAGCCGATGAAATCAGCTGGCAGGTCAGAGACGGGGTGCGGAAAATCGGGGAATGGCCTATCTTTATGATGGAGGACAGGACTCCGACCATAAAAAAGGCTGATTTTCAGCACATAATGACCGGGGCGGGTCTGTTTAGTCTTAACCTTGATCTGAGCGATGATTACGGGCTTGATGAGGTGAGCGTTGGCATCACGGCACCGAACGGGGCTGTTGATATTTTATCTGACCGGACGACGCTGGCGATTTCGGGCGTTAAGGTCTATTCGGGTCATATTTATGTCAGCCTGGGGACATCGGACTATGCCGGACAGCTGGTTGATCTCATCATCGAGGTTACGGACCAGGCCGGGCAGAAACAAACAAAAATAATCTCTGGTATCACGCTGCCCGCACGGGAATTTTCAAACCCTTTGTCTCGGCAAATGATGGAGATTCGTACGGATATCAGCCGCGACCCTGACCAGCGGAAAAAACAGGCCCGGCGTCTCATGGCTCTTGGTCTTGTGCCCGATGACGGACGAACGCCGGCCATCTATTATATGGCCCTGCGGACCGCATACTGGCGGCTGACCAATGCCAAGGGGCCTGATGATATAAATAATACGCGCAGGATTCTGTGGGATTTGGCAAATCGCATGGACGGCGGCGAGGGAGGACAATTCAGCGATGACATGCTGGCGCTTCTGGCCTCACTAAAGCTGTCACTTTATCAGCATCAGGATATGAAAGACGTTAAAAAACAGCTTCAGGAAATTGATAAAAACATCATATTCTTCAAACGGCATAATCCGATGAATGATGAATATGACATCGCAGAATTAAGGGTCTTATACAGTAAAATCCTGAAACATATCTTCCAAAAGAAATTTGATCAGGCCATCCCGCTGGTGTCTTACCTTGAACGGGGTTTTATCTATCATGACCGGGGGATTTTATCGGGACAGGGCTATGCCCGTTTCAAGATCGTCAGCCTCGCCCGGGAACAGATAGATGTCCTTGAAAAAACCCAGCGACAAATCATGTCTTTCGTTTTTAAAAGCGCCATCCCGCTGGAAGTTGCCAGCCTGACCGTTAAAAAGAACGATGCGGCGGGCTCGATGGCGGCCAACCTGAGCAACAAGTTTAAGAACTGGGTTTCCATACAGAAAAAACTGGGGACATCTGTTGCCCGTCTGGGCGAAATACTGGCAAAGGGCGGCATAGATACGACGACCCTGACCTCTGCGGCCCGCACCCTTGCCCATGATACCGCCCAGAGCATGGAAGCCGGAGATATGAGCACAGCCGCGGCCAACCAGAGCCAGATAATGACCCTGTTGAAAAGTCTGAGAAAAAGACTGGACCGGGAAAATCT
>UOED01000133.1_pt1 | contig 13429 bp, 9 predicted proteins | sample 1990161 | NCBI WGS metagenome assembly UOED01 (sample SAMEA4728526, study PRJEB27164) | hydrothermal vent metagenome | biome: marine basaltic hydrothermal vent biome; feature: marine hydrothermal vent; material: mineral | place: Pacific Ocean | collected 2011-06-14/2011-07-23 | depth 1741 m | reverse complement strand
CAATGGGGCAAGATGTTGCCGGGAAATATCTGGATGAGTTGCCTATGCTTGATTGTCATATGAAATGCAGATATGATTATCTAGCGGGAAACAGACGGCCCTATATATGTTCTGGCAAGTTAAAATGGTCAGATTTTTTTTGGACTACAATATGATTTCCATGCCGTTATCTTGTAATGAGCGTGACGTTGATATAATTTTATTCGGTATATTTTATCATTTCCCCAAAGAGAAGCAAACTGAGTCTTATCCCGTTAAACAGGATTAGGGATATTGTAGAATGACGGTGACATCGAACTTTTATGACTGGAACGAAGGAATTACGGTGCTGTTTGAAGCGTCCGGTAACAGTGCTGTTTCGGAAAATCTGTTCAAGGTTATTTCCTCGCGGATCCCCATAGAAAGCTTCATTGTTTTTCAGTATCACAAGGCGGGCATTCCGGAAATATCATATGAAAATTTGAATAATATGGATCACCGGAATAACCTGAAAAGCTATCTGGACGGGGCCTATTTGTTGGACCCATTCTATCAATATTTTGTCGAAGGAGACATTCAGGGGCCGTTGAGGTTGCGGGATATTGCTCCGGACCATTTTCTGAAAAGTGATTATTACCGGAGCTATTATAAATTCTCCGGCCTGCGGGATGAGGTTAATATCTATATTCCTCTGTCCGACCAATCTGCACTTGCGCTGGCTTTGGGGCGCGAGGCGGGTAAGCGGGGTTTTGGCAAGAAAGAGCTAGCCATATTGCAGGATATGATGCCGGTTCTGAATTCTGTATGTCGACGGCAATGGCAAAATACTGCGGTCAAAGCGGCGCAGGGCAATATCCGCTTCATTCAGGCATTGGATAATTTTGGCACGTCTTGTCTGTCGGCTAAGGAAAGTGAAGTTCTGCATTTACTGCTGATGGGCCATTCGGCAAAATCCACGGCGGCCCGTATGGGCATTTCGCCGGGCACGGTCAAAGTTCACCGTAATAATATCTATGCCAAACTTGATATTAGCTCACAGACCGAGTTGTTTTCCCTGTTCATAGGCGCATTGGCCCATATGACCGGGGACGGGTCGGAGGACCCCCTGATCGCCTATCATCAATAATCCCTATAACTTTGGATATATGGATAGAGGGGCCGGGGCGGTGTAAAATAATCCAATCTAATATTCTGGAGTTTGAAATGATGAAACTGAACGATCAATCCTTATTGCATGATCAGGCCTTCACGGGCGGTGAATGGCGGGCTGCAAAAGACGGTAATACCTTTGAGGTCACCAACCCGGCCACAGGTGCGCTTTTGGCGTCCGTGTCCGATATGGGCTCAGAAGAAACGGCGGTGGCCATTGCGGCGGCGGATAAGGCCATGGGGCCTTGGGCGGCAAAGAGTGCCAAGGAACGGGCGGCCATTCTTCGCAAATGGCATGATCTGATTTTGGCCAACAAACAGGACCTTGCCGTTTTGATGAGCGAGGAACAGGGTAAGCCCTTGGCGGAATCTTTGGGCGAGATTGCTTACGGGGCCTCCTATATCGAATGGTATGCTGAGGAAGCCAAGCGCATCTACGGCGATATTATTCCGGCCCCGGCCTCTGACAAGCGGGTTTTGGTCTTAAAACAGCCGGTGGGTGTCGTGGCGGCGATCACGCCGTGGAATTTCCCCAACGCCATGATCACCCGTAAAGTGGCCCCGGCCTTGGCGGCGGGATGCACGGTGATTGTCAAACCCAGCGAGGAAACACCGCTTTCTGCGTTGGCTCTGGCGGAACTTGGGGCGCGGGCGGGTTTTCCAGCGGGCGTATTCAATGTGATCACGACCACAGATGCGGCGGCCGTTGGCGGGGTGCTGACGGAAAGCCCGGTGGTGCGGAAACTGTCTTTCACAGGCTCGACCAATGTGGGCAAGATGTTGATTAAGCAATGTGCGGATACGGTCAAGAAAGTGTCGATGGAGCTGGGCGGCAATGCGCCGTTCATTGTCTTTGATGATGCGGATATTGATCAGGCCGTGGTCGGCCTCATGGCGTCAAAATACCGTAACAGCGGCCAGACCTGTGTCTGCGCCAATCGTATCTTTGTGCAGGATGGTATCTATGATGCCTTTGCCGCGCGATTGAAGCAGGCCGTATCGGGTCTGAAAGTGGGGGCCTATGACGAGGATGGTGTGACCAATGGACCATTGATCAACGGCGCGGCCATGGTAAAGGTTGAGCGGCTGGTTCAGGATGCGGCCTCAAAGGGGGCGACGATTCTGATCGGCGGGGCGGTGCATGAGAAGGGCGCGCAATATTATCAGCCGACAATCCTGACAGATGTTAACCGTGATATGGCGATTTTCGAGGCGGAAATCTTTGGCCCCGTGGCGCCGCTCTATCGTTTTGAGACAGAGGCGGAGGCCGTGGAAATGGCCAATGATACCATCTACGGCCTTGCGTCCTATTTCTATAGCAGCAATCTTGGCCGCATTTGGCGGGTATCGGAGGCTCTGGACTATGGCATGGTCGGGGTCAATGAGGGGATAATTTCCAACGAAGCGGCCCCGTTCGGCGGCGTCAAGCAGTCCGGCATTGGCCGCGAGGGCTCTAAATATGGGCTCGATGATTATCTTGAAATTAAATATATCTGCCTTGGCGGACTAACGTGAGTTGACATGATGCTGAAGAATACAGAGTTACAGACCCGGCGGGAGCAGGCGGTTCCAGCCGGGGTGGCAACAATGTTGCCTGTCTTTGCGGCGAAGGCTAAAAATGCGGAAATTTGGGATGTGGAGGGCAAGCGTTATATTGACTTTGCCGGGGGCATTGCCGTGGTCAATACGGGCCATAATCATCCTAAAATTACGGACGCCGTGAAGGCGCAGTTGGAGTGTTTCAGCCATACCTGTTTTCAGATCACGCCCTATGCCAGTTATATTGAACTGGCGGAAAAACTGAATGATCTGGTGCCGGGAGATAGTCCCAAACAGACTATTTTCCTGACCACAGGCGCCGAGGCGGTGGAAAATGCCATCAAGATAGCCCGCGCCCATACCGGACGGCCCGGTATCATTGCTTTTTCCGGCGGCTTTCATGGCCGGACCATGATGGGGATGGCGCTGACCGGCAAGGTGGTGCCCTATAAGGTGGGGTTCGGCCCATTCCCGTCCGACGTTTTTCATGCGCCTTTCCCCAATGAATATCTGGGCTATAGCGAGGATCAGGCTCTGGCGGCCTTGGATGGTATCTTTGCCAGCGATATTGATCCGGCGCGGGTCGCGGCCATGATTATCGAGCCGGTGCAGGGCGAGGGCGGTTTTAATATCGCCTCGCCGCGTTTCATTCAGGCCCTGCGGCAGAAATGTGATCAGCATGGTATATTGCTGATCATGGATGAAATCCAAACCGGGTTTGCCAGAACCGGCAGGATGTTTGCCACTGAATATGCCGGAATTGAACCGGACATGATAACCTTGGCTAAAAGTCTAGCCGGGGGTTTCCCCTTATCGGCGGTAACGGGCCGGAAGGATGTTATGCAATCGGCCAAACCGGGCGGTTTGGGCGGCACCTATGCGGGGTCACCGATTGCCATTTCAGCGGCGCTGGCAGTTCTGGACGTTATTGAACAGGAAAAACTTGTTGAGCGATCGCATGTTTTGGGGGAGATGATTGCCGGGCATTTGAAACAGATGTCTGAGTTGAGATGCATTGGTGAAGTGCGGCAATTGGGGGCCATGGTGGCGTTGGAACTGATTAAGGATAATGATCCCAAGCAGGCCGATGGGGATCTGGCCAAGGCGTTGGTTCAGGCGGCGGCCAAGGCCGGGCTTATCCTGTTGTCTTGCGGCACACGGGGCAATGTCATTCGTTTCTTGGCCCCGCTGACCATCAGTGATGAGCATCTTGCAGAGGGTATGGCTATATTATCAGGTTGTTTGAGGAAGATACTGGACGAGCGCTAGTTTCTAAAAAAATATTTTTTTATTCCCAAAAGTGTTATAAATATATATAGAGCTATAAAGTTATAGTTTAGTATAAATTTAGAATAAGCGGTCGGTAAGGCCGCGCAAGGGAATGAAATGGCGAGTTTACGAGAAAAACAAAAAGCACAGCGGCGTAACCTGATAGAGGGCGCGGCGGGTGAATTATTTGTCGAAAAAGGCTTTGATGATACCACGATAGAGGCCATAGCCGAGCGTGCGCTGGTGTCCCCGGCAACGGTCTATAATTATTATGGCTCCAAGGGCGAATTGTTGCTGGCCCTTGTGGCGCGGGGTGAAGTGGGCATCAAGGAAAAGCTGGATGGTTTTATCGCTTTGGCGGGCACCGTCAGGCCAACGGACCTGATAACAGATGTGATCATGTCCAATGTGGATGATACCCTGTCCGCGCTGTCCCGGGAATTGTGGGGGCATGTGGTAGCTTTTATCGCCACAACGCCGGACCCTACCGTGGCACCGAAATATCTTGATACTATTGTGGATGGTCTTGCCAAGGCCATTGAGAATGTATTGGCACATTTTGTCAAAGAAGGCGTTTTCAAGTCAGATACGGATTGCCATTATGTGGCTTATCTGTTCACGCGCATCGAACGCATACATTTCCTGACCTATATTTATCTGGATGACTTTACCCGTGATGAATTGCGGGCCGTTATAGAAAAAGATGTAGTTTTTATATTGGACGGGATAAGAGTGCAATAATAGTTTAGATGCGAAGAAAAATTATAGTAAAGGCAAAAAATATAGTTGACTATAAAATAAAAGTATGACATATTTTTAAGGTAGCTTAAAATATATGGAGGAAACAAATATGTCAGCTATCGGAAAAAAAACTTTCTACGCCTTACTCTCGACTACAGCCCTTTCGATGATCAGCCCCGCTCTTGCCGCAGAAGATGATGCGGCCAAGGATGATGCTATTATTATTGATGAAATTATGGTGACGGCAACCCGTCGTTCTACAACCATACAGGATGTCCCCTATAATATCTCAGCCGTATCCGGGCTTCAGATTGAAAATTCAAAAATGCTGGATGCGGCGGAATTGTTGCGCTCTATTCCGGGTGTGGCCATTACGGACCGGGGGCCACGTAATGCTGGCGTGATCAACAATATCCGTATTCGCGGTTTGAATGTGGATAGCTCCCTGAACGGTGATGTGGCGGTATTATCCGCGCCGACTGTTGCAACCTATATCAATGAAACGCCGATTTTTGCCAATGTGATGTTGAAAGACCTGGAACGGGTTGAGGTTCTGCGTGGACCGCAGGGAACACTCTATGGTTCCGGTGCATTGGGCGGTGCGGTGCGTTATATTACCGCCAAACCAAAGCTGGATGAATTCAGTGTATGGGTACAGGGGTCAGCCAGCAATACGGATGGCTCTGACGGGGTCAGTTTGCTGGGGGATATTACAGTTAATATTCCCATTTCTGAAAATATTGCCTTTCGGGCGGTGGGTAGCCGGGCTGATTATGCAGGCCTGACTGATTATGTTTCCCTTTACAAACTGGACAATACCGGAACGCCAGTGGCCCCTAATGGTATATTGTCGCCGGATGCCACATTTGAAACCAAAAAGGACGCTGATACCTATAAGTCATGGTTCTTCCGGGGCACGTTGCTGGCCAATCTTGGGGAAGATGCGGACGCGACCATTACCTATACCCGCCAGTCTGATCGTACCGGTGGCCGCCGGGCTTCGGCAGAAGGTTTTCAGGATGGTTTTGGCAATACATATGGAAAATATGAGGCCGGTTCCATTCAACTGGAGCCGTCTCAGGCCGACGTTGAGATGGCAGCTTTGGAGGTTAATGTGGATATGGGCTTTGCGACCCTGACGTCTTCAACATCCTATTATGACCATCAGGGTAGCAGCACCAGCGAGAATACTGGTTTTTATGCGCAGGTGGGCTGGCTTTCAGCTTTCTATTACAATTACGCCCGGCCCATGGCGGTGGCGAACCGGGGCTATCAGGACAAGGGTTTCGTACAGGAAGTGCGCCTTGCCTCTGACAATGAAGGGCCGTTTAATTATGTGGCCGGTGTCTATTATCAGGATCAGGACAAGCGGTCCACCCAGCAGAGCTTTCTGCGCGGATTTAAAGAATATGTGAATGAATTGTTTGGCTTCTCCTCCTTTCTTAATCCATCAAATCAGGATTTTGACTATAACGGCCTGACCAATGCCAAGGAATTAGCATTTTTTGGCGAAATTACCTATGACCTGAGCGATGATGTGCATTTCACGGGCGGCGTTCGTCAGTTTAATTCTGATGTGACCTCGGACGTTCGTATGGAACTGCCTCTGTTTATTGGTTTTGCCGCGCCGGTAAGCAGTACTGACAAGCAGGATGAATCGGGCACCTTGTTCAAGGGGAATATCTCCTGGGATTTCTCCGAGGATGACAAGGTTTATGCCACCTTCTCCCAGGGTTATCGTCGGGGCGGCACCAATGCTGTGCCTTTAAGTGGTAATTTTGCCGAAGACCCCGGTTGGCTTACCTATGGCTCTGACCGAGTGGACAGCTATGAAATCGGTATCAAAGGCAGCCATGAGAATATACGTTATGTGGCCAGTTTCTTCTATATGGACTGGAAGGATGCCCAACTCAATACATCAACCACTAATTGGGGCTTTTTCGCGGTGCAAAATGGCGGGCAGGCCAGAACCAAGGGCTTTGAGCTGGAACTGGATGGTCAATTGTCCGAATCCCTGCATTATAACTTTGGCTATGCCTATGTTGATGCCAAGCTGAATGAGGATTTGTTGGCCCCAACCGCCGCCGCTACCTTGGTTGCGCCAAAGGGCAGTGTCTTGCCCGGTGTGCCGGAACATATGCTTAACCTTAATCTGGATTATACCGCGCAGCTAACGGCGGATATGGATCTGATTTTGCGGGTGAATGGGTATTATCAATCTTCTACCGAGAATTCCATCAATGCCTCATCCGGTTTCTTTGGCCAAACTATTGACGGATTCAGCATCTGGAACACATCGGCAACCGTGATGTTTGATACGGTCAATGTGACTTTTTGGATTAAAAACCTGTTTAATTCAGACGGTATTACGGGTGTTTACAAGGAAAGCTATATGGGGACGCGGCCATCGGCCAATTATTTTGGCAGTGGCGCGAAAAATGTCATTGCCTTGCCCAGAACCGTTGGGATTTCTGCATCCTATAGTTTCTAGAAACGTGAGACAGGGGCCGGGGATTTGATTCCCGGCCCTTTTTTGTCGCATACTGTCTCTGTTGCCCATAAGGATTAAAAAGCTTACCCCCATGAACAGCATGATCAACCAGATAAACAGCCTGATACAACATCGCCAGCTAGGCGAGGCGGCGGCTCTGTGTGATCAGTTTATTGCGGCCTATCCGGATAATGCCACCGGTTGGTTTCGGCTCGGGCAGATTCGCCAGATGAATTGCGACTTTGACGGCATGCTGGATTGTGCGCATCAGGTAATTGCAAAAATGTCGGGCTCTCCGGCGGGTTACTTACAGGAAATAGACGCCCTTATCCATGGGGGCCGGGCGGATGAAGCCGTGTTTAAAATAGCCGCACAGGAAAAAAGATCAAAAGACGATGTGCAGACGTTAAATCAACTGGCGGATTTTTATACCCATGCGGGACAGTTTGAGGCCGCCGGGCGATGTTATCAGCGCACCCGGGACTTATGGCCCACGGAACCCAAAGTATTATATAATTGCGCCGCATCCGCCATTGCCCTTGGCAAGTTGGATGAGGCAGAAGACTTATTTAATCAGGTTCTGGACACGGACCCCCATGATTATGATGCCTATTACAACCGGGCCACCCTGCGCAGGCAAACGGCGGATAATAATCATATTGAAGAATTGCTGTCCTGTATCAAGGACGGTATCAGAAACCCGGCGGGCGAGGTTCAGGTCTATTATGCGCTGGCCAAGGAATATGAAGATATTGGGGAGCATAAAAAATCCTTTGCCAGCCTGACCAAAGGCGCGGATAGGCGTAACAGTATGCTGCGCTATGATGTGGCCGAGGATGTGGCCGCTATGGCCGCTATTAAGGATAGCATGTCGGGCGAATTCTTTGGGGACGGCGTTACCGTGGATGACGAACCGGGCCCGATTTTTATCATGGGATTGCCCCGAAGCGGCACCACTTTAGTGGACCGGATCGTATCCTCCCATAGTGCGGTGGACAGTCTGGGTGAAATCAATGATTTTGCCCTGTCTCTGATGGGCAAAATCGGCCCGTCAACGGGCAAGCTGGATTTAATCGCCAAATCAACCCATATGGATTTCGATCAATTAGGCGCGAAATATTTAAGCAGCATCCGGGCCCGCAATGGCAATGCCGCTTATCTGATTGACAAAACTCCTGCCAATTTCCTCTATATTGGCCTGATCGCCAAGGCCCTGCCCAATGCCCGAATATTACATATGCGCCGCAATCCTATGGACAGCTGTTATGCCATGTATAAGACTTTGTTTCGTATGGGCTATCCCTTTTCCTACAGTCTTGACAATCTGGCGTGTTATTATGAGGCCTATGAAGGCCTGATGCGTCATTGGCAGGCTATGTTGCCGGGCCGAGTGCATGACATTGACTATGAAAGTCTGGTGCAAAACCCGGAGCAGGTCAGCCGTAATATTGTGGCCCATTGCGGCCTTGAGTGGCAGGCAGACTGCCTTGACTTTCATCTGAACAAAAGCCCCACCGCAACGGCCAGTGCCGCACAGGTGCGCCGACCCATTAATCAGGAGTCCGTGGAAAAATGGCGGGCCTATACCGATGAATTACAGCCCCTGAAAGAGGCCCTCGAGGCGGCGGGCATTAAAATAAGGAAAGCTTCGGCATGACCATGATGCGCAACATAAAACATGTGGCCCCCAATGGTCTGATGGCGAATATTCTGCTGTCTCTGCTGACTACGGCAGGCCTGTATTTTATCCTGATTACCTCGGCCATGGTGACGGGATTGATTGAATCCCTTTCGCTCAGCAAGGCAACTGCCGGGTATATTGCCGCCGCCAATGGTTACGGCGCCTCAATCGGGGCCTTTCTGGTGATCTTTGCCATCAAGCGTATTTCGTGGCGTCCGGTGGCGGCCATATTGCTGGTGATGCTTATGGGATGGGATATTCTGTCCATATTTATGACCAGCGGGGACAGCCTGATGATTGTCCGGTTCCTGCATGGTCTGACCGGCGGAATCCTGATCGGCATTGGTTTTTCGGTTATTTCACGGACGGCGGTGCCGGACCGGACCTTTGCCATGTTGTTATTTGTCCAATATGGACTTGGCGGTATTGGCCTGATGTTTCTGCCAAAGCTGGTGCCTTTATATGGCATGCCTATTATATTCATGACCCTTGTCGGGTTCAGTCTTGTGACCTTGATGTCCCTGCCTTTTCTGCCCGCATATCCGCCAAAGGAAAAAGCCGCTGTTCAGGATAAAACAGGGGGTAAAGCCAAAATATTGCTGGTGCCTCTTGGGGCGGCGCTCTTTTCGGTTTTTTTCTTTCAGTCGGGTAATATGGGCCTTGCCGCCTATATAATCGAGCTTGGCAAGGGGGAGGGACTGACCACGGATTCCATCAGCACTACATTGGGCATTGCCAACTGGATTGCCATGTTCGGCGCAGCTCTTGTTTATGTGATTGGTCTTAAATATGGCCGCTTGTGGCCGGTAACGGGGGGGCTTGTGGTGACAATTCTGGGTATGGCAGCTTTTCATTATTCTGAAAGCGCGAGCGTATTCTTCTGGGCCAATGTGGTGACCGGGATTACCTGGGCTTTCATCATTCCCTATCTTTTGGGGTTATGTTCCGAATTTGATACGCAGGGACAGCTTACGGCGCTGGCAGGGTTTTTCTCGAAAATGGGTCTGGCCTCCGGGCCATTGGTGGCCGCATGGGTTGTGGGGCAGGGGAACTATGGCCTGATTATTAATCTGGCCATCATTGCCATGGTGATTTGCCTGTTGGCGGCTTTGGGCCCGGTCCTGATGCTGGACCGCAAAAACAACAATAAAAAAGGGATAGTGTAATGACATATTTCACGGTGGCCGGTTTGCAATTGGTCCTGAGTGGGGACGATAATCTTGAGGTAATCCGGCGGGAGGTTAGCGGCCTGAAGCGGCGTATGCCGGCGGTTCAGATGGTTATGCTGGGTGAATTGAGCCTGTTTGGGCCAAGCCCGAAACATGCGGCGGCCTTGGGCGGCGATGTGGAGCAGGCTCTCTGTGATATTGCCCGGGAAAATGAGATATGGTTTATCCCCGGATCGCTTTTTGAGCAGGACGGGGACAAGATATATAATATGGCTCCGGTCATTAATCCGGCGGGTGAAGTGGTTCGGCGTTACCGGAAAATGTTTCCCTTCTGCCCCTATGAAGAGGGGATCACGCCGGGCACTGAATTTGTCACCTTTGATGTGCCGGATGTGGGCCGTTTCGGGGTGCTTATATGCTATGATATGTGGTTTCCGGAAACGACCCGTAGTCTGGTGAGTGAGGGGGCGGAATTTATCCTGCACCCCACCATGACCAATACCGTTGACCGGGATGCTGAACTTGCCATCGCCCGCGCCAATGCGGCCATGAATCAATGTTATTTTATGGATATAAATGTGGCCGGAGATTACGGCGTGGGCCGGTCCATTGTTTGCGGCCCTGGGGGAGAGGTTATCCATGAGGCCGGTTGCGGGCGGGAGGTCATCCTGATTGACGTGGATCTGGGCCATGTGCGGCAGGTACGTGAGCGTGGCTGGCATGGCACGGGCCAGACCCTGAAAAGCTTTCGGGACAGCGATATGAGCTATCCCATATATCAGGACGGGGGCAATAAAACAGATTATTTAAAGAGCTTGGGACCATTAAAAAAGCCCTGTAGGTGAGGCGTCCATGAGATATTTTTTAAGTGCAGTTAGCATATTTCTTCTGATTTTGTCCCGCCCGGTTATGGCGGATATTATTCTGATGGATGACTTTCAGGACGGCAAATCCGATGGCTGGCAGGCCATGGGCAAGGGTGATGTACGGCTGACCGAATATAAAAAGAATATATCGCTCTATCTGTCGCACCATGTCATGGTGGTGACCGCTTTTTCCACGAAGGGCTATGACAAGGTGGCGGTTGCCCTGTCCTTTGCCGCAAAATCCCTTGAAGAAGGGGAATATTGTATTGCCGAGGTGTCCGGGGACAAGGGGCAGAGCTGGCATGAGATCAATAGAGTGGGTGACGGACAGGATGATGCCATATCCCTTCATACAGGGTCGGTGTCATCGGAAGATCTGAATGACAAGGCCAAGGTCTATATCCGAGTGCGAATTACCGGTAATAAAAATAATGACATCTGTTGGCTGGACAATGTGCGGGTTACGGGCCGGAGAATCCGGGCCGGGGCAGACAAACCCCATGCTTTTCCGGTGGAGGCTTTGCGGAGTGGCGCGTCCTATGACCGCCCGGTGGATATGTCTGCTTTCGCCCCCGTAAATGCAACCAAAGCATCACCTTTTGAGGGAAAAATGACCTTTGACGGGGGCCGTATAGAGGGTTTTGAGGCCCTGAAGAATACCTATGGTTATGGTCGGGGGAAGGCCGGGCGTATGCCATCTTTCGCGGTGGATTTTGTCTCCTCCGGCTCTGACCTTATTCCTGTGCGGCGGGGGCTGATCCTGACCCGCGACCCACAGTGGGATATTATTCTCGAGCCGGGGAAAATATGGCGGGAAGCCGGGGAAACGGGGTTCAGTCGGGCCGCCATTCCGTTTGCCCTACAGGAGAAAAACGCCAATTGCACTCACAATGGTGTGATGACTTTTTTATATAATGAAAAAGGCATTACCTCACAGGTTGCGGTTCAAATCAGCAGCGAGACCTGTCTCTATTTCAAGTTTGATCTGTGGGGCTACGTCACGGCCACATATAGCCCTGCGTCCGTTACAGGCAGCGCAGAGATTAAAGAAGCTTATGCGCGTGAGAAAGCCGTCCGTCTGCCCGTCAAACCGATCCATAGTCTGGCACAGGATTATCCGGGGGTTAATCCCGATAACTTTGGCTCGGCGGCAGAGGTTAATCCCGATGATATGACCGTCTATGGCCTGTTGGTTGATGGCACCCATTATGTGGGGGACTGTAAGACAAGGCATGGCCTCTATCCGTACTGTGATGTATTGGACCTGCCGTCATATTCCACGGCCAAATCTCTGTTTGCCGGGTTGGGCCTGATGCGGATGGAGAAGTTGTATCCGGGCGTTGGTCAGGAGAAGATAGCGGATTATATTCCGGCCTGTAAAAAATCCGGCAACTGGTCCGATGTCACTTTTCAGGATGCCCTGAATATGACCACGGGTAATTATACCACCGATAAATATATGGTGGATGAGGGCGGCCAGAAAATGATCCGTTTCTTTGATGCGGTCAGTCATAAGGATAAAATAAAGGCTGCTTGCGGAGCCTTTAAACGAAAATCCCGACCGGGGAAGAAATGGGTCTATCATACGTCAGACACCTATATTCTGGGCACGGCCATGCAGAATTACCTGGCGGGAAAAGGCGATTTTTATGCTGATATTCTCAAAAACCCCCTATGGGCTGAATTGGGGCTTAGCCCTGCTCTGAATACCACCCGCAGAACGCCGGATAAACGCGCCCAGCCCTTTGTCGGATATGGCCTTACCTATCACCGGGATGATCTGGTGCGCCTTGTGGCTTTTCTGAATTCTGATAAGGGTCTTGCGGCTGATTTCTTTGACAAAGATGAGTTTGACAAGGCAATGCAACGTAATCGTGCTGCACGGGGCATGGCGGCTTTTGGCAAGGCGGTAAAATACCAGAATGGGTTTTGGGCCAGCAATTTCCAGAAAACCCTCGGCTGCAAATCCCCCATATGGATACCCTTCATGTCCGGTTATGGCGGCATTACGGTGGCTCTGTTACCTAATGATATGATCTATTATTATTTCAGTGACAACGACGATTTCGCATGGAAGAAGGCGGTGTCTGAAGCTGAAAAAATCAAAAATTTTTGCCTATAAAGTTCAAATTTTACCAGGAAATTGGCTATTTAGAGCATTTTTGTTGAAATGTGGTTCACTGTTTGGAGTATAAACAATGGAGGTTTCACTATGGGCAAGTTTTATTCGGTTGATTTGCGAGAGCGGATTGTTATGGCCGTTGATCAAGGGATGTCCCGACGCGGCGCGGCGCGGCATTTTTCGGCCAGTGTGCCTCATGGTCACTGGAAAACAACGACTTTCCTTGCTGGTCTGCGCCACGACAGAATTACCGCCCCTCTCGTTCTTGATGGCCCTATGAACGGCCTGATCTTCAAGGCTTATATCAAGCAATTCCTGGTACCAACCCTTGCCCCGGGGGATATTGTGATCATGGACAATCTGCCCGCCCATAAAGTCTCAGGTGTCGGTGTATTTCAAGAGAGTTGTCGCCTAAATGTTAAA
>UOED01000048.1_pt1 | contig 13594 bp, 12 predicted proteins | sample 1990161 | NCBI WGS metagenome assembly UOED01 (sample SAMEA4728526, study PRJEB27164) | hydrothermal vent metagenome | biome: marine basaltic hydrothermal vent biome; feature: marine hydrothermal vent; material: mineral | place: Pacific Ocean | collected 2011-06-14/2011-07-23 | depth 1741 m | reverse complement strand
AAGGCTCGCATTGGGGTGCGTCATATGGCCAAATCTTTGTTGAGTATGTTACGGGGCAAGCCGGAGGTGACCGTCCATGACTTGTCTCCGTCTGATCTTTTGCGCTGGAAAGCGGCCATGAAAGATAATCACCGGAAAATTATCAGCGAAATCGGGGGCCGGGCAGGGGAGATCTATCAGGCCATGATCGCCGGACGTGACAAATACCGCAAAGATCACCCATGAACGGAGCGCGGCGGATCACGGAGATAATTTACCGCTTTGAAAAGGCGGTGGCTTTGCTGGCCTTCTTCGTGATGACCCTTGTGATTATCGCCGATGTGGTCAGCCGCAAGCTGGCCGGTCACGGCATTGCCGGGGCCCCGCGTGTGGCGGTTTATGCCATGATCATTGCCGCCCTGATCAGTTTTGGTCTGGCCTCCCACAAAGGGCGACACCTGCGCCCCCGTTTTGCCGATGGCTGGTTGCCGGAGAGCTGGACAGAGGGAATTATTCGCGTTCAGGAAAGCCTGATGGCCCTGTTCTGCCTGATCTTTGCCGTTGCGGCGGCACAGGTGGTCTATGATACCTATCTGTTACAGGAAACATCGCGTATGTTGCGCATTGCCATTTGGCCTATGCAGACGGTGATGCCGCTGGCCTTTATCATCGGTGCGGTGCGTCACGGCCTGTATGCGCTTTATCCAGAAATCAGACCGGATGAGGGGCTATCCTCATGATGATGCTTCTGCTCATAGGGGCCGTGGTGCTGGCCTTGATGTTGCGCCAGCGGGTGGTGGCCATATTGGGCTTCGTGGCCGGATTTAGCTATCTGGTCTGGGGGGACGGTAATCTTAGCTATGTGATACTGGATATTTGGGCGGCGGCGGATCAGGAAATCCTGCTGTCGATCCCCCTGTTTATTCTGGCGGGTAACATCATGTCCGGCGGCACAATTGCTGAACGGCTGATTGCGGTCATGCGGGTGATGACGGCCCCCATACCGGGCGGGCTGGCCATTGCCACCATCTTGTCCTGCGCTGTTTTTGCCGCCATTTCCGGCTCGTCCACGGTGACCTTGATTGTGGCCATGGGGGTCTTTCGGGAGGATTTCTGGATTATCGCCAAATCGGTTCTGCCGTTTTTGCTGTTAATGTTTATGGTGCTGTTGGTGGTGACTTTCTGGCCCGCCCTGTCGCTTTATTTTGTGAGGATGTGAGATGCGTGAAAAATTGATTGAAATTCTGGGCGCGGATAATTTTATTACCGACTTGCAGGAACGCGTTTATTTTTCACAGGATGTCTATTCCTCGGCCCCCCACGTGACCGAAGGCATCATCAGGCCGGGTAATCGGGCGGAGCTTGCGGCGGCGGTTCGGGTAGCCACAGAGGCCGGATACAGCCTGTTCCCGCGCGGCGGCGGCGTATCCTATACCAGCGGTTATCTGCCGTCCGTGGCAAAATCCCTGACCATTGATACGGGCCGTATGAACAGGATTCTGGAGATAAACCGGGAAGATATGTATGTGACGGTCGAATGTGGCTGTCGGTGGATAGAGCTGTATGAGGCGCTGAAAGACACCGGATTACGTACGCCCTTCTGGGGAACGCTTTCCGGAATCAGCGCCACGGTGGGCGGCAGCCTGAGCCAGAACAGCATTTTTTTCGGCTCCGGCCATTATGGTACGGCGGCGGACAGCGTCATCGGCATGGATATTGTCACCGCCAGCGGCAAGATCATCATCACCGGCTCCGGCGCAGTCAAGGGCGGCAGTGCGTTTTTCCGCCATTATGGCCCTGATTTGACGGGCCTGTTCGCCGGGGATGCGGGGGCCTTGGCCATCAAGGCAACCATCACCCTGCGCTTAATGGCCCAAACGCCTTACAAGACTTTTGGATCCTTTAATTTTCAAAGCCATGACCATATGTTTGCCGCCATGGCGGAAATTTCGCGGCAGGGGCTGGCCAGTGAATGTTTTGGCTTTGACCCCTACCTTCAGGCACAGCGTATGAAGCGGGAAAGCCTGGCCAAGGATGTCAAGGCCCTGACCGGGGTGATCAAGGCAGGTGGTTTGAAAGAGGGCATTAAAATGGCCCTTGCCGGGCGACGTTATATGGACGAAGTTCAATATTCCATCCATGTGATTGCCGAACATAAATATGAGGGCGTGGCCGGGCAGTATATGGACGATATACGCAAAATCGTTGCGGAGAAGGGCGGGGCAGAAATTGAAAATACTATCCCCAAGATCATCAGTGCCAACCCTTTTACGCCGCTGAATAATATGATCGGGCCGGAGGGCGAACGCTGGTCGCCGGTTCATGCGCTGGTTCCTCATTCAAAGGCCACGGCCCTGAATGATGCCATCGAGGCGGTCTATGCGGACCATAAAGAAAATATTGAGCAATATCAAATCGGTACAGGCTATCTTTACACCACGGTCGGAACATCGGCGGTGGTGTTGGAGCCGGTATTCTTCTGGCCCGATGCCCTGATGCCTTTCCATCACCGCCATGTGGAACAGTCGGTGTTGAAAGGTATGAAGGGCTTTGATGAAAATCTCGAGGCCCGGGCGGCGGTCAAGGCTATCCGCGAAGAATTGATTGATCTGTTCGTGAGCTTTGGCGCAGTACATTTTCAGATTGGCAAGACCTATAAATATAAGCAGGGCCTGCAAGACAGTAGTTATCATCTGGTGGAACAGATCAAACATGATCTGGACCCCGATGGCCGGATAAATCCGGGGTCTTTGGGCCTTGGCAAAATTGAGGAAGCAAAAGACAATGACGGATAAAAACACCCAGATACGGCTGAAAAACCGCCCTGACAGCACCCCGGCCGTGGGGGACTTCGCGCTATTTCACGATGATATGCCGACGGCGGGAGAGGGGCAGCTTCTCTGCCGCGCGCTTTATTTATCGCTGGACCCCTATATGCGGGGGCAGATCAGTGGCCGCCATATTTCAGGGGCTATCCATCCGGGTAATGTCATGCGCGGTGAAACCGTGTCCGAGGTGGTCACGTCAAAGCATCCCGATTACAGCCCCGGCGATCTGGTCATGCATCAGGGCGGCTGGCAGGCCTTTTCTGTGACGTCCGGCGCGGAATTGTCCCCGGTTGACAAGCGTATCACGCCCCTGTCGCTGGCCCTTGGTATTTTGGGGATGCCGGGCCTGACCGCCTACGCGGGCATGACCTATCTGGCGGACCTGAAAGAGGGCGACAGGCTGGTGGTATCGGCGGCGTCCGGCGCGGTTGGCTCCATGGTGGGACAGATTGCCCGTCAGATGGGCTGCGAAGTGGTCGGTATCGCCGGGGCCGACGAGAAATGCCGCTGGCTGGTGGAAGAGGCCGGATTTATGGCCTGCATTAATTACAAAACACAGAATTTAGCCGAAGGTCTGAAAGAGACCTGTTCGGACGGTATTGACGTTTATTTTGACAATGTGGGCGGTGATACGCTGGAGGCCGCCATGTGGCAGTTGGCCTTGGGGGCGCGGGTGGTTCTGTGCGGTCTTATGGCGCAATATAATACGGATGTGATCCCGCCCGGTCCCAATCCCGCGACCATTATCAAGGCCCGGGCCACGGTGCGCGGCCTTGTGGTTTATGATTTCTTTGACAAAAAACAGGAATTTCTCGACAAGATTATCCCGTGGGTGGAGGGGGGCCGGATCAAATATCGCGAAGATGTGACAGAGGGTCTGGAAAATGCGCCCGCCGCCTTTGTGCGCCTGATGACCGGCAAGAACTTTGGCAAGACCATCATTAAATTTTAGCGCAGGTGCCATATTGGCCCTGATGGAATATGAGCGGCGCCGTCTCACAATGGTCATGGCTGAGGACTTCGCCGACAAAGATAATATGATCCCCGCCGTCATACTGGTGCCTTGTGCGGCATTCCAGAAGGGCGGCGCAGTCTTTCAATATGGGTGTATTGTCCCGGCCCGGCATGAAATCCACGTCACCGAATTTATCAGCTCCGGGGCGGGCAAACAGATTTGATATATCTTCCTGCGTCTGGCTCAGGATATGGATATTGTAATATTTCGCCTTCTGGAAACAGGGCAGGCTGTAGGCGTTTTTCGCCAAAGACCATAGTATCAGCGGCGGGTCCATGGAAACGCTGTTAAAACTGCTGGCCGTGATACCCACAGGCGCGCCGTCCTTATCCATGGTTGTGATAACGGTGACCCCGGTGGCGAACTGGCTCAATGTATTGCGGAATGCCCTGGGGTCGAAGTTTTTTCGTGTCATATTTTTTCTCCGATGGAAATATTGTAGCAATAAAGGGGCGTGATATTAGGCTATCCGGGCGCAATGACCATTCTGTGGACAGTCTTGGCTTTCCTCATAGGTGATTGGTCATTGTGCTTATAAAGTCAGGTCAGAAAAATTTATGCATGATGCATATGACAACCCAAAATTTCTTTTAAATATGAGGAGGATAGCGATGACAGAGGTGACATTGGATGAGCTTTTGGAAAGGGCGCGGAGCCTTGTACCTACCCTCAGGGAGCGGGCAGCGGAAACCGAAAAACTTCGGCAACTGCCCGATGAAACCATGGCGGACCTGCACCGACTTGGCCTGCTGAAATATTATCAGCCGAAAATGTTTGGCGGTTACGAGATGGATTGGGGTGCCCATGCGGAAATCGCCTATGAATTGGCGCGGGGCTGCACGTCAACGGCCTGGATTCAATGTGTTGTCGGGTCTCATACATGGATGGCCGCTCGCCTTGGCATAGAGGTTCAGAAAGAAATCTTCGCCAACCCAGATGTGCTGATCGCCACGGCCTTTGCCGGGGGGCGGAATGTATCCAGCAAAAAAGTAGACGGCGGTTTCATCGTATCCGGCGAATGGTCTTTTGCCAGCGGCCTGTCCCATTCTGAATGGGCCATTGTCGGTACGCAGGCGGAGACGGCCACCCGTGATGAATATGAAATGACCCTGTTTGCCATTCCGAAAGGCGATTTTGAATATGTAGATAACTGGTATGTGTCCGGCCTGAAAGGTACTGGCTCCATGAATATCAAGGTGACCGAGGTCTTCATCCCCGAGCATCGTGCCATGCCGATTAACACATTTGACACGGGTACGGCTGAGGGGGCAAAGGCCCATGAAAGCTATACCTATCAGGCCTATATGCCGGAATATTTCTTTTCCGTGCCGCTCGGTCCTATTGTGGGGACCGCTGTGGGGGCCATGGAGGCCTATCTTGAGATCACCAAAAACAGAATTGGCGCCATGTTCGGCGAAAAAGTGGCGGAGCAGATTCCGGTCCAGACCCGGATTGCGGAATCATCGGCGGAGATTTCGGCGGCAAAACTGCTCAACACACGGGTTTTTGAAATGCTCCACGCCCGGGGCGTTAAGGGGGAACGTATTCCCAAGGATGAACTGGTGCGTCTGAAACGGGACTGTGTTTTCATTGGCAAGCTATGTTCAAGTGCAGTTATCCGTCTTGTAAAAATGATGGGGGCCAGCGGCCTGAGCGATAAAAACCCGGTACAGCGGTTCCATCGGGATATGGAGGCCCTGACCGCTCACCAGAGCCAGCAATGGGAAATCGGCATGACGCCTATTGGTCGTTGGGCATTGGGGCTGGAAACCGGCAATGAGATCATCGATTCCGCGCCGGAAAAAAGCAGATATATGTTTTAGCAATGGCATTGAACAAGCAACTGCGTCTTGCGCGGCATATAAAGGAACATGAGGCGGTTTCGCTGGACCTGTTTGATATTACGGAGGCGGCTATCCCCGTGCCGGAAGATGGGCAGTTTCTGGTCAAGACAGAGGCACTTGGCACATCCCCGGCTCAGCGGGCCTATCTTATGGGCAGTGACAGCCGCTTTCATCCGCCTCTGTCCATTGGCGAGATCATGCGCGGGCGCGGCGTGGGTCATGTGATCAGTTCCCACCATCCGGACTTTAAAGAGGGCGATGTGGTGGCCTGTTCCACGGGCTGGCAATATTATTCCATTCAGGACGGCGATCAATCCAGATCGCCGGTCAAGACATTGCAGAAAGTTCATTATCCCCAGGAACCGTTATGCCTGCATCTCGGCACCCTCGGAGCTTCGGCCTTTGCGGCCTATTTCGGGCTGTTGGATATTGGTCGGCCACAGGCGGGGGAAACGGTCGTTGTTTCGGCTTGTGCAGGTGGTGTTGGCTCCCTTGTGGCACAAATTGCCCGTATCAAAGGCTGTCGGGTCATTGGCATCGCGGGTAGCCCGGAAAAATGCGCCTGGATCAAGGATGTGGTCGGGGTGGACGTGACGGTAAATTATAAAACCGATAATTTGTCGGAAAAGTTCGCCGAATTATGTCCCGATGGTATTGATGTTTATTTCGATAATGTGGGCGGCGATATTCTGGATGCAGCTCTGAAAAATCTGGCCTTGAAAGGCCGGGCGATTATCTGTGGCCTGATTTCCACCGAATATGAAAATACGCCGCCGCCAGGGCCGCGCCATTATTATAACCTGATCTATAAACGCGCCCGTATGGAAGGCTTCTTCGTCTGGGATTATTTTGAACAGTTTGAGGCCGCCGAGGCCGAGCTTATGACCTGGTATAAAAACGGCGATCTGACCCCGACCGAGAAAATATATCACGGCCTAGAAGCCGCCCCGGAGGCCCTGCAAAGCCTGTTCTCCGGCATAGCTTCCGGTATCAAAGTGATTGATCTGGACCGTTAGAGTACTCTGCTGTCACCCTGAACTTGTTTCAGGGTCCACTCTTCAACTTGGATAAACTATCAAAAATCAAAATGGATGCTGAAACAAGTTCAGCATGACGAATTCAGATGGCACATTCAATCACGGATAGCGCCGTGGTATTCTATCTGACGATCCCATAAAAAGGGGGACAGTCAGCGTAACTGCCCCCTAGCTGAGCTATAGAAATCAGCGTTTTTTCAGGATCATGTCAAAGGAGACTTTTTCGCCCTCGCGCAGGACCACAACCTTGACTTTGTCACCGGGGTTATATTTGCTTAACACCTTGGTGTAATCGCGCAGGTTGGTGACAGTCTCACCACCAAATGACGTAATGACGTCGCCTGCGGTCAAGCCTGCTTTGGCTCCGGCGCTGTTTGGCGCGACCTGTGATACCTTGATCCCCTTGCCGGAAAAGGCGAAGTCGGGCATGGCACCGGTGCTGACCTTGCGGCCACTGCGCGGCCTTGCCGGGGGCAGAACCCTGGGTGCGTTGGGATCAACGGGTTTCAGGGTAGAGGTCAGCGGCTCGGGACGCGTGCCCAGATATTCCACCACTTCCTTGGTCAGGGCCGCCACTTTCATCAGGCTGGCCATCTTGATCTTATCCGCTGTATCGCTGGGCCGATGATAGTCAGCAGAGGGGCTTCCGAACAGATGAATGGCCGGAACGCCTACTTCCAGAAAGGCGGTATGGTCGCTGGCATTGACTGCCTGCATGACGATGTCGGTCTGAATACCGGTGGTGGCGGCGGTGCCCATGAAGATAAAGCGCCATTCGGTGGCCGATGTGCCGCCAAAGACCATGATCTTCTCCCCCGCGCGGCCCACCGTGTCCAGATTGACATTGGCAATGGCCTTTGTCACCGGATAATCCTTCATAACCTTCACATAGTGGCGCGCGCCCAAAAGGCCGCTTTCCTCGGCGGTTGAGGCCAGAAAGACGATGGTCCGGTCGGGGGCGGATTTGGCCAGTGACCTGGCCAGTTCCAGCATCACGGCAATGCCGGACGCATTGTCGTCGGCGCCGGGATGAACCTGTCCCTTGAAGGCATCCCGCACATTGGGCCAGCCATGACCAAGATGATCATAATGGGCCGACAGGACAACGGATTGACCTTTCAGCTTGGGATTTTTGCCGGGAATGATGCCGACCACATTTTTGACCTTCACCGGCTTGCCGTCGGGTCCGTTCACGTCAAAGGGCTGGAACCAGCCGCCGTTCGCGCCCGCAGGCGTCAGACCGGAAGCCTTGAAGCTGTCGGCGATATAGGTGGCGGCTTTGCCAAGTCCGGCGGTGCCAACCCCCCGGCCTTCCAGTTCAGGGGACGACAGGTAGGTCACATGGGACATCATGCGTTTGCCATCAAAAACCGGTTTCAGCTGGGCCAGCGCCGGGCGGGGTTTCAGCTTGGCCGTTGAGGTGACCTTGGTATCCAAAATAGCCACCAGCGGAGAGCCAACCGCAGGCCATTGGCCCTTGGCGCTATTGTCCGGGGCCACATTGGCAAAGGCCAGATAGCTGTATTTGCCGTAATGGGGTAGCTTGCGGGTCAAGCCCTTGACCGCCGCATCATTATGGGCGGTCAGGCCCACGACGACACTTTGCGGGTTCGCCGGATTACGTACGGCAATGATGGTTGAATTGTCAGCCAGGGCAAGTTTTTGCTTGCCGAACTGTACGCTGTCGGCGCTAACGCTGGCGTTATAATTTTTCAGGGCATCTTCAACCACGCCGTAAAAGAGATTGTCACGGCCCAGCACCCAGATGGCACCGTCTTTGGGCAGCTCTTTCAGGTCGCTGTCTTTGACAACGGTCAGATTGCCGCCCCCGGCCCAGATATCTGTGAGCATCTGATAGCGTTTTTTCAAAGCGTCAGAGGCTTTGGACGGTAGAACCATCACCACCTTGTCCGCGCCAAAAGCACTGCCGAGGGACGGAGGGATTTCCGCCCAATGGAGCCTGCGGAACAGGTTAAATTCCGGATCAACTTCTACCCGCACCACATGTCCCTTGACACTCAGGCTGTAATCCTGTGTGCGTTTGGTCATGGGCAGAATATGCCGTTCAACCGTATCTGCCGTATAGATAGCAACCGGCACCTGAAGGGTGAAGGGCGCATGTTTCTGAACCTGCTTCAGGGTCAGATTGAGCTTGTCCCCGGATTGTTTTGTCTTGGTCAGGGTCAGTTCCGGTGCGCCCACGCCGTCAACCCATTGGGTGAAGAAGGGCTTTAAATCTTTGCCGGTGGTTTCTTCAAAGGCCATGCGGATGTCATCGAATGTGCCTACTTCAAATTTATGATCGCGGTAGAAACGCTGGAAACTGCGTTTGAAATTCTCATCGCCCACAAGGTTGCGCAGCATATTCCAGACCATACCGGTCTTGCCGTAGCCCACGGCCTCGGTCACCGCATTATGGCGGCTCAGGAATTTGCGCAGGGGAAAGTCGGTTTTCTCATCAACATAATCCGTATAGCGTTGCAGGGTAGACCGGCGATAGTCGGCCCCCTTGCCGCGCTGTTCCGCCACCAGATGATCGGCCATATAGGCGGTCAGCCCCTCAGCCCAGTTGCCGGTTTCAAAGTCAATGAATACCCCGTTGCCCCACCAGTTATGAAGCAGTTCATGGGGATAGCTGCTGTGGAGGATAAAGGGGAAACGGATGATCTGTGATCCCAGCAATGTGAAGGAGGGCATGCCATAGCCGGTCTCCCAGAAATTCTCCACAAGGGCGAATTTGCTATAGGGATAGGGGCCAAGGATGCCCCGGTACATTTCCATATATTGGGCCGTGGTTTCCAGATATTTATTGGCCATGGCCGCATCGGGTGTGCGCAGGAAGGCCATGGCCTTCACATTGCCCACGGGCAATTCATATTCGGTGAATTTGGCCGCAATCAGATAGATTTCCTCGGTCGGGGTGTCGGCTTTCCAGCCATCAATATGAAAATCTCCGGTGTCATGTCTGACCCGTGCGCCCTGACTGACCGAACGCCAGTCAGTGGGCATTTTGACGGTGATGTCATAGGTGATGAGGGTGTCTTTGACCGTCGGCACCCAATAGGTGGCCCCGGCCAGATAGACGCCCCGTTCCTCGATCAATCCGGGGGACTGTGAAAATCCCCGGGCATATTCTTCGTTAAGCTGGATCACCGGATTATTGATTTTGCCGGACAGGCTAACGGTAAAGCTTGTTTTCTCACCGGATTTGAGGCCGGTAATTTTATAATGGCTGACCTTGATGATGGTGTTTTTTTTGTCATTATCCCGGTCGATGCCGATGTCCTTGGCATTTTCGCCGTCGGATACTTTTGTCAGAGTGACAGAACCCGCCGTTTTGGTCATCATAAGATCACTGTTGATCTGTATTTCCATACCATCTTTGGCCAGCGAGGCCGGAATAGTAATTTCATCGGTTGCGGTTATTTGGTGGCTTGCCGGATCAAGGGTAATATCCATTTTATGATGGACAGTGTCCCCCGCGTGTGCCGTGCAGGCAAGAAGGGTGGAAACCAGAAAGATTAGGATGGCCCTGAGCATGATAATTTTCCTCGTATTTTATGATTTTGCCGTATTTTGCCTGCTGACTTTGTCAGATACAAGGCAAGGAAAACAGGCTAACCAGTAGATGGTCAATTAGCGGGCGGGCAGCTCAATACCGGACAGGCTGAGCTGATGGCGGACAAGCAACAGGAAGACCATCATGCCGAGAAATAAAACCCCGTTCCACGGTATATGCCATGATTTGCCCAGTTCTTTCGGCTTTCGCGCCCGGTATAGGGCAAATAGAGTGAGCAGGGCAGTGATCCCCATCAGAATATAGGTAAGCGTTTGATCCATGAGACTTGAAATAAGTCTTTTCCGGTAAAAATCAACCAAAAGCTTGTCGGGCCTCACATATTTTTGAATAGTCTCATAATAGACTTTCCTATTGTTGGTGATAATATGGCGGCTCAGGGGATTGATAATATTAGGGAAAATAATATGGATGATACGATCACCATTGCACGGGGAAAAATCGAATGGGCGCTTTTTTTGCTACGCCTTGGAGTATTCATAGTGATGTTCGCCTGGACATTGGATAAATTCCTTGATCCGGGCCATGGGGTGAAGGTTTTTGAACATTACATGTTTATCAAGGGGCTTGAAACACCGGTTATGATGGCTTTTGGCGCCATAGAGATGGTCATCATTCTGGCGTTTCTGGCGGGACTGTGGAAGCGGTATACTTACGGTTTTATCATGATTGTCCACGGTATATCCACTTTCTCGTCCTGGCAACAATATACGATTGATATAAATCTGTTGTTCTTTGCCGCATGGCCCATGTTAGCGGCCATCATTGCGCTTTATATGTTGCGGGATCTGGATGTAAAATTCACCATTCGCGGTGGAAAGATATCAGAATTGGTAGCGTAGGCTGGCAAAACCGCCGGTACTATTGATATAGGATTGTGCAGGATTATCAGACTGAAAATTATTGATAATCCGATATTGATAAACCCCGATAGAGGTTTGAAGATCGTTCGTGATTTGATAATTGCTGTTCCAGCCGATTTGATGTTCAAAGTTCCAGCGGTTTCTTTGATGAGCCGGGCCGGCGAATTGCTGTGACCCACTGACCTTGCCGTTAATATGGAAGCTCCATTTTCCCTGCTGGAAAAGGGGCCAGTCAATGACACCGATAACGCCAAAGTCGGTTATGCTCTTTCGCTCGTGAAATTCAAGGGATGAGGCAAAAGACGGCAGGAAGTTATATTTCCGCATGCTATATACTCTACTTGAAAACAGCAGGGTTTGCTTGTGGGACAGATGTATATCACCTTTAGTCGTGAATAGGGTTTTTCGAGCCTGTTCATTGAAAAAATCAACGGGCAGGCGAAAATTTGAGGCAGGTTCTTCTTGTGAGGGCAAAAGCTGTTGGTCAATGGCCATGCTTTTTGCGGGATAGGCTATGACCAATAAAAAAGCAATGATACATACGAAAAAGCCAGCGTGAAAATACGCCGTTTTGTATTTTTCAGAAATATATATACATAAGGTCATTGTCATATAGTATCTGTTAATCCTTAATAAACATTAATTTTTACTTATAAATTGAGCCAATTTTTATTGAAATTAATGGATTTGCGACTGAACAGAAATTGCCCTATAAATATGGTCGTCATGAGGCACCCCGGTAAAACACAGGACAAATAATGAATTGGGAAAAGAGAAATAATCATCAGATTGCAACCTGGTTGTTCTTTGTCTGTTTCATGATTTTCTGCATGGTGGTTGTGGGCGGCGTCACGCGGTTGACGGAATCCGGCCTGAGCATGGTTCATTGGAAACCCGTCAGCGGTATCATCCCGCCTCTGAGCGACGGGGAATGGGCAAAGGAATTTAGCGCCTATCAGAAGTACCCCGAATATCAAAAAGTCAATCACGGCATGAGTTTGCAGGAATTCAAGTCGATTTTTTTCTGGGAATATAGCCACCGGTTGCTGGGACGGTTGATCGGGCTGGTGTTCTTCATTCCCTTTGTGTTCTTTTTATACAAAGGCAAGGTGTGCCGTAGCCTGAAGCCGAAATTATGGCTCATGTTTTTTCTGGGCGGGTTGCAGGGTGTCCTTGGCTGGTGGATGGTGAAAAGCGGCCTTGTGGACAGGCCGGATGTGAGCCACTATCGGCTGACGGCCCACCTGGGCCTCGCGGTATTGATTTATCTCTATATTTTCTGGGTCGCCAGCGGCCTTGTCATGATGCGGTGCGCGGGAACCCACAAAAGGCCCGTTGGCTTGCTGATGCTCCTGATCGGGCTGGTTTTTCTGCAAATTTTGCTGGGTGGGCTTGTGGCCGGACTTAATGCGGGCATGATCTATAACACATGGCCCCTGATGGCGGAGCAGTTCATCCCGGACGGTCTGTTTGCCCTGACGCCGTGGTATATGAACCTCTTTGACAACATTATGACGGTACAGTTTGACCACCGGATGCTGGCCTATCTTATCACTTTGTTGGGGTTATATGTCTGGAACAGGCTCCGCCGGGATACCCATATCAATGTGCGCCTGTCGGCTCATCTGATGATGTTGATTATTTTGGGGCAGGTCGTGCTGGGCATTATGACCCTGCTTCATGTGGTGCCAATCCCGCTTGCGGCTGCGCATCAGGCCGGAGCGGTCATTACCCTGACCGCTGCGCTGTTTGTGCTTCGGCGGGTGCGAAGCTGATGACGGGGTAATACCCTGCCTTTGCCGCGCAGAGATTTCAGGAGGTCTTTAACCCTTGCGGGAAATATCCGGCGATGATGAGTGTTTTCACAGGAGCGGGCTTTCTTTTCCAGTAGATACAATGATTATAGTTACCATTGAATTTATTTTGACCTTCCGTGCAGTTTTATCAAAACAAAGTAGGAATGTCAGTTTATCGGTATAGCCCCGAAAGATCATTGATTCCATGCCATCAAATCCCAGTAACATCGAACAGGGTAATTATCAATATTATCTATTATTTCAGTAAGTTTAGCCTCTATTTCATCTCCACTATAAGTAGTTCCTTCAAAAGAATTAGGATCAGCCATTTTTACCTGTGTGAAAGATGAAATATATTTAATAATAGTATGTGGGTTACTGCCCATTCTTGTCATCCAGTAAGGAGAAAATTCAATAATCATGAAATCTACTTTTGAAAGCAATTTTTCTCCCCCAGAAATAACGAAAGGTTCAGCTCCTTGCACATCAATTTTGACTGCTAAAGGTCCATCAATTCCTTGAATAACATTATCGAGAGGTTTTGCCTCTATTTCAATAGTTTGCCATGTATTTTCACCTAATGTATCGACACCCTCTTTGAGCTTTATTCTATGATCACCATAGTTTATTGGAGAAAGTTCAAATGCTAATTGTG
>UOED01000088.1_pt1 | contig 13617 bp, 12 predicted proteins | sample 1990161 | NCBI WGS metagenome assembly UOED01 (sample SAMEA4728526, study PRJEB27164) | hydrothermal vent metagenome | biome: marine basaltic hydrothermal vent biome; feature: marine hydrothermal vent; material: mineral | place: Pacific Ocean | collected 2011-06-14/2011-07-23 | depth 1741 m | reverse complement strand
CGGGGCGCGGGTAATTTTGTCAAGGCATTGGCGGGGCTTAAAATGCTTCATGATATGGGGTTCGCCATCTCGGTCGCGCGCCATATCTGGCCCGATGAGGATAAGGCACAAACGGACGCCGCCTTTGCCGACCTGTTCGGGCGTTATGGCTTGCCGGTGGATATGACCCTTGTGGCCTTTCCCGACTTTGCCCTGCCGGGGTCCCTGCCGGAGGTGCCCCATGTGACCACCGACTGTATGACCCGCTATCAGGACGCCGCCAGCCGCAAGAATTTCATGTGCGGCTTTTCCCGCATGATCGTCAAGCAAAAGGGCCGGATGCGGGTCTATGCCTGTACCCTGGTGGATGATGACCGGGAATATGATCTGGGTTCGTCCCTGACCGACAGCATGGCGGCGCGGGTCAGTATGAAACATCATCGCTGTTACAGCTGTTTCGCCTACGGCGCGTCTTGTAGTGAATTATAAAGGAGAGACGGGGATGCTTGGCATTATTGGTGGTTCCGGGGTGTATGACCTGCCGGGTTTGAATATCATCGCGGAAGAGAGCGTTGAAACGCCTTTTGGCGCACCGTCGGCGGCCTTTACCATCGGGACTTACGGGGAGGGCGGAGGCAAGATTGTCTTTCTGGCCCGTCACGGGAAATCTCATGATTTTCTGCCCCATGAGGTCAATTACCGGGCCAATATCTGGGCCTTGAAGAAACTGGGCGTGACCCGCGTGATCGGTATTTCGGCGGTGGGCAGTCTGCGCCATGAATTAAAGCCGGGTGACCTGTGTATTTCTGATCAGTATTTCGACTTTGTCAAAGGGGCGCGGGACAAAAGCTTTTTCGGCGGGGGCATGGCGGCCCATGTATCCACCGCCGAACCTACCTGTCCCCAATTGACGGGTGCTTTGGGGGATGCGGCAGAGGCTCTGGATATTCCTCTGCATACGGGGGTGACATATGGCTGTGTTGACGGGCCGCGCCTTGGCACACGGGCGGAAAGTTTCTTTCTGAAAAATGCCGCCGGCTGTGACCTTGTGGGCATGACCAATGTACCCGAAGCCTTCCTCGCCCGGGAAGCACAGATATGCTATTGCACCATTTCCGTGGTCACCGATTATGATTGCTGGCTGGATGATCCGGCGCAGCATGTGAGCGTTGAACAGGTTATCTCCCGCTACGGGGCCAGTCTGGAAAAGGCCAAACGGCTGTTGGGCGGGTTTCTTGCGCGGGATTTGGCGGCCCCCGATTGTGGGTGCCGAAAAAGCCTTGAGACAGCAGTGCTTAGCCCCCGGGACAGCCTGAGCGATGATAACAAAGCCTTGCTGGATATCCTGTCCCGATGACGCTGGCGGCGGTTTCCATCATTATCCCCCTTGGCCCTGATGAGGATCAACTGGCCCCGCTTCTGGCGGATTTGGCCGCGTTTGCGCCGGAGGCCGAGATTATTCTGGTTTCCTGCGCCGAACCCGTGGCGTGTGCGCCGAATATTCGCCAGATCACGGCAAAACAGGGCCGGGCTACACAACAAAATGCGGGGGCAGAGGCGGCCAGCCGTGATTTCCTCTGGTTTCTCCACGCGGATTCGCGCCTGTCACAACAGGGGGTGACGGCGTTGGCGGAAGCCTTAATAGTTGCGCCGGGGGCCCTGCATTATTTCCACCTGAATTTTCGAGATGACGGGCCGCGTGGTATGGGGTTCAATGAATGGGGCGCGCGGTTTCGCTCACAAATTCTGGGGGTGCCGTTCGGCGATCAGGGCTTCTGCCTGAGGGCTGAAGATTTTGACCGCATTGGTAGCTTCCCCGAAGATGTGGCTTATGGTGAGGATCATTTGCTGGTCTGGCATGCCCGGCAGGCAGGGATTAAACTGCGCTGTGTCGGGGCCGCGCTGGAAACCAGCGCCCGTAAATATACGGCTCATGGCTGGGGGGCCTTGACCCTGAAATATCAATATTACTGGATCCGGCAGGCCCTGCCGGAACTATGGCGATTAATCCGTAACAAATAAACAGATTTTCCATCCGGTGCCGTTATCCTTGACAGATAGGCATTACTTTTTTATAATTTATTATATGAAAAATCATAGAAAAGAAACCATATCATGACAGGAAATTATATTGACGACCATATAGAGGACATTCGGGCCGAGTTTAAAATGCTCGATCATTGGGTCTATCTGAACGCCGGGGATCAGATGATTCCGGGCAATTACTGGCTGAAGGCGGCCCGGGAATTTTATGATTTTGTCGAGGCCGGGCGGATGGAAGATATTCCGGTGGCCGATGTGGCCTCTCACCCGTTTCTCATTGCCAGCTGGGATGAATGTATCAGCCGCGCGGCGCGCATGATCAACGCCCATAAGGATGAGGTCACCAACAGTTACCGGCCCAGCATTATGGCCAATTTGATCCTGTATAATATGATGGACTGGGAGGCGGGGGACAATGTGGTCTTTACCGACCTTGGCTATCCGTCTTTCATCTATATCATGCAGGACATCAGCAAGCGTTACGGGGTTGAGCTGCGCATGGTGCGGAATGTGGGCGGTGAAATTCTTATGGAGGATATGGAAAAAGTGATTGATGACAATACCCGGCTTGTCATTATTGACCGGACCACGGCCTTTTGCGGTTTCACCTATGATGTGAAAGAGGTCTGCCGTATCGCCCATGCCAAGGGCGCGTTGGTCTTGGATGATGCTATCCAGGCTTTCGGGGCGATCAATATTGATGTGAAACATGACGATGTGGATATGATGGTCACCGGGGCCTATAAATGGCAATGCGGGCCGGAGGGGGCGGGATTTTTTTATATCAAGCGCGAGGTCATGGACCGCATTGATGCCCGTTTCCGAAATTATATCTGGGCCGATATTCCGGGCGGCATTCCTTTTGCTGACAAGGACCATGACACGTTGAAAAGCTGGGATTATCCGCCGGTGAATAATGCCAATCAATTTTCGCAGGATGTGACTATCGGCCCGGCGTTATTTGGCTGGAACGCGACCCTGAAATTCTATGAAAAGATTGGCATCCATAATGTGGAGCAACGGGTCCGGCGTTTGGGCACCTATGCCATTGACCGTTTACAGGACATCGGCTGCCGAGTCACCAGCCCGACGGACCCAAAAAAACGCCATGGCCTGATTACCTATACCACCGGGGATTATGACAAGGATACGGCCTTTTTCCAGCGCACAGCCGCGCCGGGACGATGTATGCGGCCCATCAAGATTTCCATGCGCGCGCTGGGCGGTGTGGGTAATTTGCGGGTCTGTACCCATTTTTTCAATACCGAGGATGATATTGATTACCTCATTGATTTGCAAAAACAGATGATGTAATGATTTTAGCCATGTCATCACACCGGGAAACGCCGTTACTTGAGTTTATTCCTTATCTGTTCCGTCGGCTCACCACGGAATTGAATGGGGAGATCGTCCGTGATTTAAAGCCCTATAATATCAATTTACCCCGCTGGCGGATCATTGCCGTTCTGCATTTTTGCGGCGGGGTTAATATTGGCGAGCTGGCCCGCCTGACGTCCCTGACCCAGCCCGGCACCAGCCAGATTATTGACAAGCTGGTTATGGAAAAGCGCGTTCGCCGCCGCCCGAAAAAAGAAGATAACAGGATCATGCATATATCACTGACAGCGGTGGGGGAAAGGCTGTTTCAGGATATTTTCCCGATTATTTTACAGCATCAGGATCATCTCACATCTGATTTTACCCCGGAAGAAAAAGCGTTATTTATCAGCCTCTGTCAGCGGATGCTGGTGAATATCAAGCGGTAAATTTCAAAGAAGCCGAATTGATGCAATAGCGCAGGCCCGTGGGCTGCGGCCCGTCCGGGAACCGATGTCCCAGATGCGCATTACAGGTCCGGCAAACCACTTCTTCCCGAACCATGCCAAGGCTGCCATCGCGCTTGATGGTGATATTATCCGCCGTAATGACATCATAAAAACTGGGCCAGCCGCTGCCGCTGTCATATTTTGTATCCGATGAAAATAACGGGGCATCACAGCAGACGCAGTTATAAATGCCGTCTTCCTTGTGATTCCAGTATTTACCGGTAAAGGCCCGTTCCGTGCCGCCACATCGGGCCACCTGATAGCTATCGTTATCAAGCACGTCCTGCCATTCCTGTTCACTTTTATGGGTCATTATCTCACTCACAAATCAAAAATTTTGCCGGGGTTCAGGATGTTTGTCGGGTCAAGAGCCCGCTTTACCATCTTCATATAGTCCAGTGCCGAACCATGTTCCTGCATCATATATTTCTTTTTGCCAAGGCCGATACCATGCTCCCCGGTTGAGGTGCCGCCCATGGCAAGGGCGCGTTTTACCAGCCGGTCGTTGAGCTGCTCAATGGCCGTTACTTCTTGCGAACTCTCCTTGTCATAGGGGATGGTCAGATGGAAATTTCCGTCCCCCACATGGCCCACAAGGGGGGCGACCATTTTGGCCTTCTGAATGTCCGCGCGGGTCTGGCGGATACATTCGGCAAGCTGTGATATGGGAACGCAAACATCCGTGACCCAGAAATCTTTGCCCGGATAGGCGGCGCGCAGGGACAGGAAACCATCATGACGGGCCTGCCATAATTTGCTGCGGTCCTCGGGCCGGGTGGCCCACTGAAAGCCGTGACCGCCGTAAGCCTGCGCGATCTCCTCGGCCATTTCCGCCTGTTCCTTAACCGAGGTCTCACTGCCGTGAAATTCCATAAACAGAGTAGGCTCGCAGGGGTAGTCAAGGTCGGAAAAGCGGTTGATAATATCCACCAGCAGGTCATCAATCAGCTCTATACGGGCGATGGGAAGGCCCATCTGTATCACATCCACCACCGTATCCACCGCCCCGTCAAGGCTATTGAACGGGCAGACGGCGGCAGAGATCGCCTCCGGCACGCCGTAAAGCCGGACGGTGATTTCCGTGATAATACCCAGCGTCCCCTCGGACCCGATCAACAGACGGGTCAGATCATATCCGGCGGCGGATTTGCGCGCCCGGCTTGAGGTGGTGATGATGGTGCCGTCGGCCATGACCGCTTTCAGGGCAATGACATTTTCCCGCATGGTGCCGTAGCGGACCGCGTTGGTGCCTGATGCGCGGGTTGCCGCCATGCCGCCAAGAGTGGCATTGGCCCCCGGATCAATGGGGAAAAACAGTCCCGTATCACGCAAATCCTGATTAAGCTGTTCCCGGGTGACCCCGGCTTCTACCACGCAATCCATATCCTGTTGATGCAGGGCGATGATCTGGTTCATGCGGGTGAAATCCAGCGTGATGCCGCCGCGCACCGCCAGAAAATGCCCTTCCAGCGCAGTCCCGGCGCCGTAGGGAATGACCGGAATGTCATGGGCATGGCACAGCTTGACGATCTGGCTCACTTCATCCGTACTGACGGGAAAGGCCACCGCATCGGGCGGGCATATATCAAAATGGGTTAATTCCTCACCGTGATGCTGCCGCACCGCCTTTGACAGGCTGAAACGATCCCCAAGCAGAGCTTTAAGGGGTGTTGCAACTTTGGCCATATTTAAATTTTTTGTCATAGACGAAGCATATCCCAATAAAATAATCTATGCTATATACAAAATCAGAAGGGGCGAGAATGAGCCACAGAATTATTCAGATACATGTTCGCAAAGGGGCCGGGGATCTGGCCCAAAAGGTCAAGATGATCGACCGGACGGTGGATTGCTGGCCAGTGGGGCCGGACGGGTTGAGCTATGCGCTTCTGGTGCGCACCCAGGACACCCAGAATGTGACCGACCGCTTGCAGGAACTATTCCTGAAAAATCAAATTGTCCGCATTGTGTTACAGCCTGTAGAGGCTATTCTGCCCAAACCGGCGGACAAGATTAAGACCGAACAGATGGCCGCCAACGGCGATGACAAGGATAAAAAGCCCAAGGCCCCGAAAGTTTTTTCCGGTATCAGCCGGGATGAACTTTATGCGGATGTCTCACGGGGGGCCGAGATCACGACCAGCTACATCCTGCTGGTGGTTTTTTCCACCATTGTCGCCGGGATTGGCCTGATTGAAAATAACGTGGCGGTGGTTATCGGGGCCATGGTCATCGCCCCCCTGCTGGGCCCTAATCTTGCCCTTGCCCTGTCCACGGCCCTTGGTGATCTGGATCTGATGGCGGGGGCGTTAAAAACCATGGCGGTGGGCTTTGTGATCGCGCTGGCCCTCAGTTTTTCGCTGGGGCTGGTCTGGAACAGCTATTGGCCGGGGGAGCTTAACGGGCCGGAGCTTATGTCCCGCACCAATGTGGGTTTTGACAGTATTGCGCTGGCGCTGGTGTCCGGGGCGGCGGCGGTGCTGTCACTGGCCACGGGCCTGTCCAGCGTTCTGGTCGGGGTGATGGTAGCGGTGGCTCTGTTGCCGCCGGGGGCGACCATTGGCATCATGCTGGGGGCCGGGCATTATGATCTGGCTCTGGGGGCGGGGCTGTTGCTGGCGGTGAATATTGTCTGCGTCAATTTGTCGGCAAAGCTGGTGTTCCTGTTCAAAGGGGTACAGCCGCGCACATGGTATGAGAAGAAAAAGGCCAGGCGGGCCATGATCTTCTATATGGTCTTCTGGCTGCTCAGTCTGGCCTTGCTGGGCTATGTGATTATTCTAAGGAATGTTTGACTTTTTTCTTTAAATTAACCTCTAACGCCACTGTGATTTCGCCGCCTTTTTCAGTGGCAAAGTGATTGACGATGCCTTTCAGGGCCGGCAAGGCGGATTTATGGTCTTCGATCACATCACGGGCAAGAAACAGGATGTAAACCCCGTCCCGTGTCTGAAAATCAGCCGGTGATCCTGTGGGCAGGACGGATATAATATAGCTCAACTGGCCTTGGGGCAGGTCTATTTTCTGTTGAATATCGCCGTCAGTCAACAACCGGACCAGTTCATCAAAATCCAGCCGGAAGCTGATTTTCCCCACTTCAATACGCAGTTTCATGGACGTTTAGCCTCCGGTAGAGGACAAGTTGGGGATCAGACCCGTTTCCCCCTGCGCCAGAAAGTGAGAGGATTTCTTGTAATCCAGCTGTTTCATTACCCGTAATTGCAGCTCATTTTTCTGATCATCATGTTGCAGCAAGTCACGCAATGGAATGCCAATATCACCGAACAGACACAGGCGCAGATCGCCGGTGGCCGTGATGCGGAGCCGATTGCAACCCAGACAGAAATCTTTTGAATAGGGCGCGATCAGGCCGATGGCCCCCTGATAATCCGGATGGGTGAAATTCACCGCCGGGCCCGCGCCATTGACCCGGATATTCTGAGACCAGCCCCGGGCCAGCAATTGATCCCGGATCACATCGGCGGACAGATGACGTTTTTTGAAATAGGCCAGATTATCGCCGGTCTGCATCAATTCGATAAAACGAACCGTCACCGGACGCTTTTGGATATAGTCCAGATAGCTTTCAAGGGCGGTATCATTATAGCCTTTGAGCAGAACCACATTCACCTTCACGCTGTCATAGCCGATGGTCAGGGCCTGTTCAATACCTGCCAACACGTCCGGTAAACGATCATGGCCGGTGATTTTATGGAATATCTCACGGTCGAGACTGTCGATGCTTACATTAAGGTTGCGCATCCCGGCTTCAAACCAGTGTTCGGCATTTTTGGCCAGCCTGTAACCATTGGTTGTAAAGGCGGTATTACTGATGCCCGGCACGTGGGATATGAGGTCAATGATTTCATTAAAATCCTTGCGCACGCTCGGCTCACCCCCGGTCAGGCGGATTTTCCAGATGCCCAGTTCAGCAAAAGCCGTGACCAGCCGCCGGATTTCGTCCAGCGTCAGAAATTCGGGCTTACCAGAGCCTTTATAGCCATCGGGCAGGCAATATTCACAACGAAAATTACATATATCGGTGATTGACAGGCGCAAATAGGGAAATGCGCGATCATAGTTATCAACCAATTCAATTGGTTTCAGGTCCACTTATAGTCTCCTTTCCAAGCACGGGAGGCCACGGCGTTTTCACCATAACCCGGCAGGTCTATTTGCCTGCGGCCAGCGAACCATGCTCACGGGGGAGTTTAGGGTCGAAGGCTTCGGAGCAGGGCAACAATGCCCTGACACTCACGACTATACATAAAGAAGAAAATAAATCCAGTGTTGATATAGATCAAAAATCAGCAACGCTTTCATTATTGCAATCGGGATTTGAACATTCCGGTGTGCCGTGCTTCTCGCAGGTGGCGGCCAGATCATGGTCACAAAAGCCGCAAAGGGCCCCGATAGAAGGTAATATTACCGAGTTCTTGCTGATCTCAAACCCATTGTTCCGAAAGCGTTTCAGGGTGCGGGAAAAGGTTTCAGGCTTCATATCCAGATAGGAGGCAATGAGTGACTTGTCATAGGGCAATTCAACAAGGTCCGGTACCTTGCCTTGATCAAGCAGGAGCTTCAGCAGGAACCATCCGACCCGTTCCGTGGCCGGTTTCAGGCGAATATTTTCAAATTCCTGAATCAGATTATGGGAATGTTTGGAAATACCGTCCAATACTTTCAGGGCCAGTTCGTTATGCTGTTTTATGCGCTCGCGAATAATTGGCGCGGGCAGGGTAAGGATAACCGCATTCTTGGCCACTTGTGCGCTGACCGGGTAATTGGCATTCAGAAAAACGGCTGATTCTGCAATCATGTCACCACTTGTGAGCATTTGCAGGACGGTTTCATCGCCGTTTGAGGTGCCCTTGAATAATTTTACCCAGCCATTCAGAATGATGTAAAGGCGGCTGGAAACTTCGCCTTCCAGAAATAAAAGTTTGCCTTTTTTATACTCCCGCACCTGCGCATGTTGTAGCAGGCCTGAGACAATATCCTCCGGCAGGTTCATGAAAAACGGCAGGTCTTCGATAAAATCCCGTTGCTGTGATGTGATGCCTTCCACCGCGCGCTTGGCTGTAACTTGTGAAGCCTGCGACACATTGCCGTTCATCAGGGTGTTTTTCAAAAGGGTTTCCGCCAGTTTCTCCTCAACCCTTTTCATCAGGTTCATCTTTTCCGAGGTCAGGGCAAACCAGTCGACCGGACCAATGTCCGGCAGAGTTACTTTATGTCCCCGTTTTAAATTCAGATGCAGGTCGGCCAGCTTGCGAACCGCATTGCCATGCATGATGGCGTCATAGATGCGTTTCTGACTGTTATCGGCCATGGCAAAAAAGGTGCGTTTAAAGCTGTCCTGTTCTGAGATTAGGAACCGAAAACGATCCAGAAATTCCTGATTGCCAAATGATTTGGTGGCCAGTCCTCTGACCCCAAGTGCCCTCTCCCGGCCAAATTTTTCCTTAAGCTGGAGGAAATAGGAATAGGCGCTGACCTTTCCCGGATCATTGTCTTTGTTAAACAGGGCCACAAGAACCATAATATCCATCAAAGGACTGATCACATTATGGCTATAGCCGCTGATGATTTCGGTGGCGTTAAATTCAAGATTGAGAATTTTATTGCGCCGGGATTCGACGGTCTCGGAATTATTGAGGACGATTTCCATTTTATGGAGAAATTCATCATCAAAGCAATGGTCCGCGCGCCATCTTTCCATTTCGGCATGTATTTTTTCAAAAGTGGCGTGGGATTTTTCAAAACTATTCTGTAATTCTTTTTTGAACAGCTTGCCGGCACTGCTGACAAAAAGTACCGCACATCCCCGTTCGGCCTGCATGTCATGTAAGGCATTGCTAAGATAAGTAAGTGTAATATTCATATTTTTTTGATCGTTTTTATATACCCGCTCCGATATTAGGGCAGTTTTCACCAAGCTACAAGGTTTCTTGTCAAAAATCGACCAGCCGTACGGGTAATTTTTTTTGTCGTTAACATTCGTTATTTGACCGAGGTCAAATTCAATTGGCCTTCTTTTCCCTAATGTCCAACCAATTAAAAAACTTAAGAGGTTTAGCTATGAACGCAGGAAATGTAACCGGGGGTGAGCAAAAACAGGCGCTGACAGCGAGTACGCTGGCCTTTACAGTCTGTTTTGCGGTTTGGACAATTTTTTCCATCATTGGCCTGAAAATCAAGACAGATTTGGGCCTGAATGATACCCAGTTCGGTATCTTGGTAGCGACACCTATTCTGACCGGCTCTCTGAGCCGGATATTTCTGGGTGTTTGGGCGGACCAGTATGGCGGACGGATCATTTATACTTTTCAGATGGTGATCACCGCACTGGCGGCGTTTCTGTTGACCAAGGTATCAACCTATCCCATGTTTTTAGTGGCGGCCCTCGGGGTCGGTCTGGCGGGCGGCAGTTTTGCCGTTGGTATCGCCTATGTTTCCACCTGGTATCCTGCGAACCGTCAGGGCACGGCCCTTGGCATTTTCGGTATGGGTAACGTGGGGGCGGCCATAACCAACTTTGGCGCGCCGTTTCTGCTGGTGGTGATGGACGGTAAATGGCAGGGGGTGGCGCAGGTCTATTCTATTATCCTGCTTGTCACAGCCATCTTGTTTTTTGTTTTTACCAAGGATGATCCCGCCCTGCGCGAACGCCGCGAGAAAGGCATCAAACATGCCTCTTTCATGGAACAGATGGCACCGCTGAAAAACCTTCAGGTCTGGCGCTTCTCTCTGTATTATTTCTTTGTTTTCGGCGGGTTTGTGGCGTTGGCTTTGTGGTTGCCGCGTTATTATGTGGGGGCGTACGGCCTTGACATCCAGACCGCTGGTATGCTGGCGGCGGCCTATGCGTTGCCCGGTAGTATCTTTCGGGCGCTTGGCGGCTGGTTATCAGACAAGATCGGGGCCAGAAGGGTCATGTATTGGACGTTTGGTGTCGCGGTTGCCTGTACCTTCATCCTGTCTTATCCGGCAACGGATTATACGGTCGCCGGTATCGAAGGGCCAATCAATTTTAACATCACGCTTCCCCTGTGGTTTTTTGTATCCGTGACTATCGTCCTCGGTTTCTTCATGTCACTGGGCAAGGCGGCAGTTTACAAACATATTCCGGTTTACTATCCGGGCCATGTGGGCTCTGTGGGCGGGGTTGTCGGCCTGATCGGTGGTTTGGGTGGTTTCTTCCTGCCCATCGCTTTCGGGGTTATGAATGATTTGATCGGTGTCTGGACAAGCTGCTTCATGTTGCTGACCCTGTTGATCGGTATTGCGCTGATCTGGATGCATTTCTCCATTGTACGTATGGACCGCAAGGATATGCCGGAGCTTAAAGGTCCGCGCTACCTGCCGGAACTTGATGCCATTAAAAATGTGCAGAGTTAAAGTGATTTAGTATCACGGGTGAGGCTCTGATATCTCATCCGTTTTTATAAGTATAATTAAAGGATTAAGGATATGGCTGAAGATATTAAACAATGGAACCCGGAAGATCCGGCAGAATGGGAAAGCCGGGGCAAGGCAATCGCCACCAGAAACCTGTGGATTTCCATACCGAGCCTGTTGTGTGGTTTTGCCGTCTGGCTTTACTGGGGTATCATCACGGTTCAGATGCTGAACCTGGGCTTTCCCATTGCCAAGGGCGAGCTTTTCACCCTGATGGCCATTGCGGGTCTGACGGGAGCGACGCTCCGGATTCCCAGCACCTTTTTTATCCGTCTTGCGGGTGGGCGCAATACGATCTTTTTCACCACGGCCCTGCTAATGATCCCGGCGGTAGGGGCGGGTTTTGCCCTTCAGGACATTAATACGCCGCTGTGGCAATTTCAGATTCTGGCCTTTCTGTCCGGCCTTGGCGGCGGCAACTTTGCGTCTTCCATGTCTAACATCAGTTTCTTCTATCCGAAGAAAGTTCAGGGATATTCTCTGGGGATGAATGCGGGCCTTGGAAATTTTGGCGTGACAACCATGCAGATATTGGTGCCGTTATTTATGACATTTGGACTTTTTGGCGGTGATTCCATGATCCTGCAAAATACCAGTGGCACCCTGATCGGTAAAATTCCGGCGGGTACGGAAACCTATATTCAGAATGCCGGGTTCCTGTGGTTGCTGTTTTTGGTACCGCTGGCCTTTGCAGGCTGGTTCGGCATGAATAACATTACCGATGATCATGTATCCCCGAATATCGGGAATCCGGTCAGTGTTTTTGTTAAAATCTCCTTTATGCTGACCATTGGTTTTGTTGCAGCGGCTTCCGGCCTGTGGTTAATGTTGCCAGAAACGGCAGCGGGCCTGCCCACATCCGGCATTGGCTTGAGTAAATGGATTGTGTTGCCCATCGTTATTATACTGACCGTATATATGTTAAAATTGATCCCCGGACAGATTGGGGAAAACCTGAAACATCAGTATAAAATTTTTAACAACAAACACACATGGGCCATGACGGTAATCTATACCATGACCTTTGGTTCTTTCATCGGATTTGCGGCGGCCTTTGGTCTGGCGATCAAGGTTATCTTTGGCTATCAGCATGTGATGGTTGATGGCGTGATGGTCCATGATATTGCCAACCCCAATGGCCCCAGTGCCTTGATGTTTGCCTGGACCGGCCCGTTCATCGGCGCTTTGATCCGGCCCATCGGTGGTATGATTGCCGATAAGTTTGGTGGCGCGCGGGTGACACAATATATCTCCATCGTGATGGTGGTCTGTGCCCTTGGTGTGGCTTATTTCATGCAGCAGGCTTACGCTTCTGCCACGCCGCAACAGTATTTTGTCCCCTTCCTTGTTCTGTTTTTAATCCTTTTCGCCGCGACCGGTATTGGCAACGGCTCTACTTTCCGGACCATTGCCATGGTCTTTGACAGGGAACAGGCCGGGCCGGTGCTGGGCTGGACATCTGCGGTGGCGGCTTATGGTGCCTTCATCATTCCAAAGGTTCTGGGTGAGGAAATCAAGGCGGCAACACCGGAAATAGCCCTATACGGTTTTGCCATATTCTATGGCGTTTGTATCGTGATCAACTGGTGGTTCTATCTGCGTCCCGGCGCTTATGTGAAAAACCCGTAAACTGACTTAACGAATAACTGAAAGAATAAAGATATGAGCCATTTTTTGGACAAGATGACTTTTTTCACCAGAGAAAAGCCGGAAGTATTTTCGGACGGACATGGTATCACCACCAGTGAAGACCGGGGGTGGGAGCGGGCTTATCGGGGACGCTGGTCCCATGACAAGGTGGTGCGCTCTACCCACGGGGTGAACTGTACCGGTTCGTGTAGCTGGAAGATCTATGTCAAGGGCGGATTGGTCACCTGGGAGACCCAGCAGACCGATTACCCCCGGACCCGGACAGATTTACCAAATCATGAGCCACGGGGCTGTGCGCGCGGCGCCAGCTACAGCTGGTATCTTTACAGTTCGGCGCGGCTGAAATATCCGATGATACGCAGTCGGTTGCTCAAGCTGTGGCGGGACAGCAAGAATACCTATGCGGACCCGGTGACTGCATGGGCGGATATTGTGGAAAATCAGGACAAGGCCAAATCCTATAAGCAGATACGCGGCCTTGGCGGTATGGTGCGGGCGGACTGGGATGAGGTTAATGAAATCATCGCGGCGGCCAATATCTATACGGCCAAAACCTATGGCCCGGACCGGGTGGTCGGCTTTTCACCCATTCCCGCCATGTCCATGGTCTCTTACGCGGCAGGCTCGCGCTATCTGTCCCTGATTGGCGGCGTGTGTC
>UOED01000121.1_pt1 | contig 14466 bp, 27 predicted proteins | sample 1990161 | NCBI WGS metagenome assembly UOED01 (sample SAMEA4728526, study PRJEB27164) | hydrothermal vent metagenome | biome: marine basaltic hydrothermal vent biome; feature: marine hydrothermal vent; material: mineral | place: Pacific Ocean | collected 2011-06-14/2011-07-23 | depth 1741 m | reverse complement strand
CTTACATATTGTCCAAGGATGAAGGGGGCCGTCATACGCCGTTTTTCACCAACTATCGTCCACAGTTTTACTTCCGGACGACGGATGTGACGGGAATTGTGACCCTTGATGATGGTGTTGAGATGGTAATGCCGGGTGACAATGTCACGGTTAATGTTGAGCTTATCTGCCCGATTGCCATGGACGAAGGCTTGCGCTTTGCGATCCGCGAAGGGGGCCGCACCGTCGGTGCCGGCGTCGTCGCAAGTATCATTGAATAATTAAGGTATAGGAGCGCGGACCCAAAGGTCCGCGTAAATTTTTATGTTGGAATCACAAAATATTCGCATTCGCCTCAAGGCATTTGATCATCGTATTCTTGATCAGGCCGCCGGTGATATTGCCAATACAGCCAAAAGAACAGGAGCCAGCGTTCGCGGCCCTATTCCTATGCCGACACGGATTGAAAAATTCACCGTTCTGCGCTCGCCGCATGTGAATAAGAAATCCCGTGAACAGTTTGAAATGCGCACATTCAAGCGTCTTTTGGACATCGTTGAGCCGACACCACAAACCGTTGACGCGCTGATGAAGCTCGATCTGGCGGCTGGTGTTGATGTTGAAATCAAGTTGCAGGGTTAAGAGAATGCGTGCAGGATTAATTGCTAAAAAAGTTGGCATGTCGCGTGTTTTTGCGGAAGGCGGAAAACATATTCCGGTGACGCTGTTGCATGTTGATAATTGTCAGGTTGTCTCTCACAAGACAACAAAAAACGATGGCTATAATGCCGTTCAGTTGGGTGCTGGAACAGCCAAGGTAAAGCGGACGACACAGCCTATGCGTGGTCATTTCGCCAAAGCCAAGGTTGAGCCAAAATCGAGGCTGGCTGAATTTCGGGTTTCCGATGATGCCTTCCTTGAGGTTGGCGCGGAACTTACCGTAGAGCATTTTGTTGCGGGTCAGATCGTTGATGTGACCGGAACCTCCAAGGGTAAAGGGTTCGCCGGGGCCATGAAACGCCATAACTTTAGCGGTTTGCGGGCGACCCACGGGGTGTCCATCTCTCACCGTTCGCACGGCTCCACCGGACAATGTCAGGACCCTGGAAGGGTGTTCAAGGGCAAGAAAATGGCCGGTCATATGGGCTCAGAGCGCAAGACCATCCTTAACCTTGAAGTTGTCGGAACCGATCTTGACGAAGGCCTGATTCTGGTTAAGGGGGCTATCCCCGGTGCCAAGAACGGTTGGGTATTGATCAATGATGCGGTGAAGAAGCCTGCCAATACGGACGCGCCTTATCCCGGCGCCGTTCGCGCCGAGGCTACTCCGGCTGTCGAAGCCGAGGCACCCGCCGCAGAAGAGAGTAAGGAATAACCATGAAAGCCGAAGTAATTACACTTGATGCCAAAAAGGCCGGCAACGTCGATCTGGATGAGGGCATTTATGCTCTGCCGGAACGGGCTGATATTCTTCAGCGTGTTGTCGTCTGGCAATTGGCAAAACGCCGCGCGGGTACCCATGCGGTAAAATTCCGCGCAGACATTGCCGGAACAACCAAACGTATTGGCAAGCAAAAGGGCGGCGGTACAGCCCGTCACGGTGCCGGCAAGGTTAGCCAGTTTCGTAGTGGTGGCCGTGCTTTTGGTCCGGTTGTCCGCTCTCATGAGCATGACCTGCCCAAGAAAATTCGCAAACTTGGTCTGAAAACCGCGCTGTCGTCAAAGATGGCAAATGGCAATCTTATCGTCATTGATAATATTGACCTGAAGGATGCCAAGACCAAGGACCTGAGAGCCAAACTGGCGAAACTGGGTCTGGAAAAGGTACTGTTCATTGACGGCCCGCAAGTGAATAAAAACTTTCTGCTGGCGGCAAATAACATTCCTTATGTGGATGCCTTGCCAACACAGGGCGCTAATGTCTATGACATTTTGCGCGCTGACAAGCTGGTGCTGACCAAAGCCGCAGTGGAAAGTCTGATGGAGAGGCTCAAATGACCGATATAAAACATTATGATGTCATTCTTGGCCCGGTGATTACAGAAAAGTCCACATTGATTTCTGAATATAACCAGGTCATCTTCCGGGTACCCCTGACCGCGACAAAGCCTGAGATCAAGGCGGCTGTTGAGGGTCTGTTCGATGTTAAGGTTGAGGCCGTTAACACGATCCGTGTCAAAGGAAAGACAAAGCGTTTCAAAGGCATTATGGGCCGCAGAAACGACACCAAAAAAGCAATGGTTCGGCTCGCCGAAGGCCAATCCATTGATGTGACAACGGGAGTATAGGAAGATGGCGTTAAAAACATATAATCCAACATCTCCCGGTCAGCGTGGTCTGGTACAGGTTGATCGTTCCGAGTTATGGAAAGGCAAGCCGGTCAAGTCTCTGACCGAAGGGCTGACCAAATCCGGTGGCCGTAACAACAATGGCCGCATCACAGCCCGCCGCCGTGGGGGCGGCCACAAGCGCACCTACCGCATGATTGATTTCAAACGGCGCAAATGGGATATGGAAGCCACGGTTGTTCATCTGGAATATGATCCGAACCGGACATCTTTCATTGCTTTGGTTGAATATACGGATGGTGAGCAGGTCTATATTCTGGCTCCGCAACGGCTGAGCGTTGGCGATAAAATTATCGCGGGCGAGAAGGTTGATGTGAAGCCGGGTAATGCCATGCCGCTTTACAGTATTCCGGTTGGTTCCATCGTCCATAATGTGGAAATGAAACCGAAAAAAGGTGGCCAGATTGCCCGTTCTGCCGGGAGCTATGTACAGATCACGGGCCGGGATCGTTCCCAGGTTCTGATCCGCCTGGCCTCCGGTGAACAGCGTTATGTGCCGTCAAGCTGTATGGCGACAATCGGCGCGGTGTCCAACCCGGATCACAAGAATATCAAGCTGGCCAAGGCGGGCCGTAATCGCTGGCTGGGCAGACGTCCAAGCGTTCGCGGTGTTGCCATGAACCCGGTTGATCATCCGCATGGTGGTGGTGAAGGCCGCACCTCTGGTGGTCGTCATCCTGTGACCCCTTGGGGCAAGCCAACCAAAGGCAAGCGGACACGTAGTAATAAATCGACGGATCGTTTCATTGTACGGTCACGTCACGAACGTAAGAAGGGCTAGAATATGTCACGTTCAGTATGGAAAGGTCCGTTTGTTGATCTGCATTTGCTCAAGAAATCCGAAGCAATGTCAGAATCCGGCAAGAATTCACCGATCAAGACCTGGTCTCGTCGGTCAACAATTCTGCCGCAATTCGTCGGACAGACGTTTAATGTTCATAATGGCCATAAATTTATCCCTGTCTATGTGACAGAGGATATGGTTGGTCACAAGCTTGGTGAATTTGCACCGACCCGGACCTATTACGGTCACGGGGCAGACAAAAAAGCTAGGAAGAGGTAGAAACCGTGGGTAAGAAAACAGCACCACGCCGCATTGCGGACAACGAAGCCATTGCCGTATGCAAGATGGTCCGTATCAGTCCCCAGAAACTTAATCTGGTGGCCGGTCTCATTCGGGGCAAGAAAGTTGAACGCGCCCTTGCGGATCTCACTTTCTCCAAACGCCGCATTGCCGGTGATGTGAAAAAAGTTCTGGAGTCCGCCATTGCCAATGCGGAAAACAATCACGGTCTCGATGTGGACAGTCTGGTTGTTGCCGAGGCAAGCGTTGGCAAATCTCTGGTCATGAAACGGTTTCGCCCGCGTGCCCGTGGTCGTACCGGTAAAATCTTAAAACCATTCAGTCGCATCCGGATCTTGGTCCGTGAGGTTGAGGAGCAAGCATAATGGGTCAAAAAGTTAATCCAATCGGTCTTCGCCTTGGGATCAACCGTACATGGGACAGCCGCTGGTATGCGGATGGTGAGGAATATGGAAATCTTCTTCATGAAGACCTGAAAATTCGGGCTTTCCTCATGGAAAAACTGAAACAGGCGTCCATCAGTCGTGTGGTAATTGAGCGTCCGGCCAAAAAGGCGCGGGTGACAATCTATTCCGCCCGTCCCGGCGTGATTATCGGCAAGAAAGGCGCGGATATTGAAAAGCTGCGCAAATCTATTGCCGCCATGACCGTTGCCCTTGATGTGAGCCTGAATATCGTTGAAATCCGCAAACCGGAAATTGATGCGCAATTGGTTGCCGACAGTGTTTGTCAGCAGCTGGAACGCCGCGTCGCTTTCCGCCGGGCCATGAAACGGGTGATGCAGAGTGCCATGCGCCTTGGTGCCCTTGGCATTCGGATCAATACCGCCGGTCGTCTCGGCGGGGCTGAAATTGCGCGTACGGAATGGTACCGCGAAGGCCGTGTGCCGCTTCATACGCTCCGGTCTGATATTGACTATGCGGAAAGCAGAGCCAAGACCCCTTACGGGATCATTGGTGTCAAGGTATGGATTTTCAAGGGCGAGATTATGGAACATGATCCCATGGCCCGCGATAACCGTATCAATGAACAGCAGAAAAGTTCAGGTGGCGGCGGTGGCGGCAGAGGCCGTCCTTCCAGACCACCCCGGAACGCAAGGTAGAGATTATGCTTCAGCCGAAAAAAACAAAATTTCGTAAAGCTCACAAGGGCCGTATCCACGGGCTGGCAAAAGGCGGTACATCGCTGACTTTTGGGTCATGTGGTCTGAAAGCCCTTGAGCCGGAAAGAATCACCGCGCGCCAGATCGAAGCCGCCCGCCGGGCCATGACACGCCATATCAAGCGTCAGGGTAAAGTGTGGATTCGCATCTTCCCGGATGTGCCTGTGTCGAAAAAACCTGCCGAAGTCCGTATGGGTAAAGGCAAGGGGTCCGTTGAGTTTTGGGCCTGCCGGGTAAAACCGGGCCGTATTATGTTTGAAATGGATGGTGTTCCACTGGATCTGGCCAAAGAAGCCTTTGAACGTGCCGCCGCCAAACTGCCTGTCGCGACGCGTTTTGTAACGCGCCTCGGCGAGAATTAGGAGCCGTAGAGATGAAAGCACCAGAACTTATTGGAAAGTCTGCTGACGAACTGAACGGTTTGCTTCTTGACTTGAAAAAAGAGCAGTTCAACCTGCGTTTTCAGCGCGCAACCGCCCAGCTCGAAAATACCGCCCGTGTGCGGGTTGTTCGCCGGGATATTGCCCGCATCAAGACGCAGCTTAACCAGTCACAGAAGGGTGAAACAAATGCCTAAACGTATTTTGCAGGGTGAAGTGGTTAGTGACAAGAATGACAAAACCATTGTCGTGCTTGTTGAACGCCGGTTTAAACACCCATTGTATCACAAAGTGGTGCGCAGTACCAAAAAGTACCACGCCCATGATGAGAACAATGAAAGTAAAGTGGGCGATATTGTTCGTATTGAAGAATGTCGGCCAATCTCCAAGAATAAAACTTGGAAAATAGTCAAAAACGCCTGATTTCAGGTGTTTTTATAATTTAGTGTAATTAAGTTGGAATAAGCCAATGATTCAAATGCAAACCAATCTTGACGTTGCCGATAACTCTGGCGCCCGCCGTGTTCAGTGCATCAAGGTACTCGGTGGCTCCAAGCGTAAAGTCGCTGGCGTCGGCGATGTCATTGTCGTGAGCATCAAGGAAGCAATTCCGCGCGGCAAAGTTAAAAAAGGTCAGGTGCATCGTGCGGTTATTGTCCGCACGAAAAAAGATATTCAACGTTCCGACGGGACTGCTATTCGGTTTGACGGCAACGCTGCTGTTCTGATCAACAAGCAGAATGAGCCCATTGGCACGCGTATCTTTGGCCCTGTGGTACGTGAGCTGCGTGCAGCTAAACATATGAAAATTATCTCTCTCGCACCGGAGGTGCTGTAATGGCGACCGTAAAATTTAAAATTAAAAAGGGCGATGAAGTTATCGTCTTGACCGGTAAGGACAAGGGCAAGAAGGGTGAGATCATCAGAATGATCCCGGCCAAATCTCGTGCTGTTGTTCAGGGTATCAATCTGGTCAAACGTCATACCCGCCAGACTCAAACCGAAGAAGGCGGCATCAAGACCAAGGAAGCCTCTATCCATGTTTCCAATCTGGCTCTGATTGATCCAAAATCCGGATCAGCCACCAAGGCCGGTTATAAAATGGAAAAAGACGGCACCAAGGTCCGTATTTCTCGCGCATCAGGGGAGGTAATCTAATGGCTAAATATACCCCGCGCCTTCGGGAGGTTTACGAAAGTGAAGTTCGTGACAGCCTGCAGAAAGAATTTAAGTTTGCCAATGTGATGCAAATTCCAAAACTGGAAAAAATTGTCATCAACATGGGTGTTGGCGAGGCCGTCGGCGACAGCAAAAAGATCAAGAAAGCTGTTGAGGAAATGACCAAAATTTCCGGACAAAAGCCTGTGACCACCAAGGCGAAGAAATCTATCGCGACGTTTAAGCTTCGTGAAGAAATGGCCATCGGCTGCAAGGTTACCCTGCGCGGTAATCAAATGTATGAGTTTCTGGATCGGCTGATTCAGGTTGCTTTGCCGCGCGTCCGTGACTTTCGCGGTGTCAAGCCAACCAGTTTTGACGGTCGGGGCAATTATGCTCTGGGCCTGAAAGAACAGTTGGTCTTCCCTGAAATCGCCTATGATGACGTAGACGATACCCGGGGAATGGACATCATCATTTGTACATCAGCGAGAACCGACGATGAAGCAAGATCGCTTCTGACCGGTTTTCAGATGCCGTTCCAGAAAAAAGAATAGGCAGGGAAATTTGATATGGCTAAAGTAAGTGCTATTGAAAAGAATATGAAACGCGAACGTCTGGTGGCAAAATATGCCGAAAAGCGTGCGGCTTTGAAAAAAGCAGCCGTGGACCCGGATCTTTCACCGGAAGAACAGTTTATGGCCCGGCTCAATCTGGCCAAACTGCCCCGGAACAGTGCGCCGACCCGTCTGCGTAACCGTTGTCAGGTTACCGGTCGTCCGCGCAGTTATTATCGTAAATTTAAAATGTCTCGTATCTCACTCCGTGATCTGGCCTCTTCCGGCTATCTTCCCGGCGTTGTGAAATCGAGCTGGTAAGGAGGACAGACAAATGTCAATGAGTGATCCTCTAGCAGATATGCTGACACGCATCCGTAACGGCCAACGTGTCAATAAAGAGACTGTTAGTTCGCCCGCGTCCAACATGCGTCAACGTGTGCTTGATGTTCTGGAACGTGAAGGCTTTATCCGTGGCTATAACCGTGACGAAAACAGCGGCAAGCCACAGATTAATATTGAGCTGAAATATCATGAAGGCAGCCCGGTTATCCGCGAAATCAAGCGTGTTTCCAAGCCCGGCCTTCGGGTTTATTCTTCCGTGGCTGACCTGCCCCGGATTCGTAATGGCCTTGGTATTTCTATTGTATCAACCCCCAAAGGTGTTCTCTCCGATTCTGAAGCTCGCGCTCAGAATGTTGGTGGCGAGATCATCTGCACAGTATTCTAAGGATATTATCTATGTCTAGAATTGGTAAAAAACCGGTTGCTGTGCCGCAGGGTATCGAAGCAAATCTGAACGGTAAAGACCTTACCGTCAAGGGACCGAAGGGGTCGCTGTCCATGACGTTCGTCAATGATGTTGACGTGACGCTGGCGGATGGCAAAATCTCAATCGGTCCCGTTGGTGAGACAAAGCGTGCCCGCTCCATGTGGGGCATGCAGCGCACATTGGCCTCCAACCTGATCGAAGGGGTGTCAAATGGCTATGCCAAGACGCTTCAGCTGGTTGGTGTGGGGTACCGTGCCAGCGTTCAGGGCAAACAGGTCAAGCTTCAGCTTGGGTTCAGCCATGATGTAATGTATGACATTCCCGAAGGCATTGACGTGAAATGCCCGGATCAGACAACCATCATCATATCTGGTATCGACAAACAGAAAGTCGGTCAGGTTGCTGCAGAAATTCGTGAATGGCGTAAACCGGAGCCTTATAAAGGCAAGGGCGTTAAATACGCTGATGAATATATCTTCCGTAAAGAAGGTAAGAAGAAATAATAGGTGCTCGTTATGCTTAGTGGACAAAAACTATTTAATCGCCGCCGCCAGAGGGTTCGGACTAACATCCGTAAAGTGGCAACAGGACGGCTTCGCCTTTCTGTACATCGCACGAACCAGCATATCTATGCCCAGGTTATTGACGATGCGCAGGGTGTGACCGTTGCTGCGGCATCCTCATTGGATGCTGATTTGCGGAAAAGCCTGAAAATTGGCAGTAATGCCCAGGCCGCCGCAGAAGTTGGAAAATTAATTGCAGGCCGCGCCAAGAGCGCCGGTATTGATACAGTGGTTTTTGACCGGGGTGGATTTCTGTTCCATGGCCGGGTCAAGGCATTGGCCAATGCCGCACGTGAAGCGGGTCTGAATTTCTAAGAGATTTATGCCGAGAAGGCTATAAGAAGGGAAGACAATATGGCGCGTTTTGAAAAAGAAAACCGCTCTGCGGAAAGTGAACTGATTGAAAAGCTGGTTCACATCAACCGCGTGGCCAAGGTGGTCAAAGGGGGCCGGCGTTTTGGTTTTGCGGCTCTGGTGGTTGTGGGTGATGGCAAGGGTAAAGTAGGCTTCGGCAAGGGCAAGGCCCGCGAAGTCCCCGAAGCCATCCGCAAGGCGACAGAAGAAGCGAAGAAAAGCATGGTCCGTATCCCGCTTCGGGAAGGCCGCACCCTGCATCATGACATCGAAGGCCGTCACGGCGCCGGTAAAGTGGTGATCCGTTCGGCGCAGGCCGGTACGGGTATCATCGCCGGCGGCCCTATGCGCGCCGTGTTTGAAGCATTGGGCGTACAGGATGTTGTGACCAAATCATTGGGGTCTTCAAACCCTTACAACATGGTTCGCGGCACATTTGATGCCCTGAAGAAACAATCTTCCCCGCGCATGATTGCCGCAAAACGCAGCAAGAAAGTCGGTGACATTGTGGGTCGGCGCGGTGAACGTGAAGCGGCACCGGAAGTTGCCCAGGAAGTAACGGAGTAGAAAAATGGCCGCCAAGAAAACATTGAAAGTAACGCAGATCGGTAGCCCGATCCGCCGTCCGAAGGATCAAAGAGCAACCCTTGTTGGTCTTGGTCTCAATAAAATGCACCGCACCCGTGAGCTGGAAGATACACCAGCCGTTCGTGGCATGATCCGCAAGGTTCGCCACATGGTGAAGGTTGAAGAAGTTTAATCCCTCCCCATATGATGAAAGTCACAGGGAAAAGGTTGTAAAAGGTTAAGACCCATGAAACTGAATGAAATTGCCAACATACCAGGCGCAACGAAAAACCGTAAACGTATTGGCCGGGGTATTGGTTCCGGTAAGGGCAAGACCGGTGGACGCGGCGTAAAAGGCCAAAAATCCCGCTCAGGTGTTGCGATCAAGGGCTTTGAGGGGGGTCAGATGCCCCTCTATCAACGTCTGCCAAAACGCGGCTTTAACAATATTAACCGGAAGAATTTCGTACCGGTAAATCTTGGCCGGTTGCAGGAAGCCATTGACGCGAAAAAGATTGATGCCAAAAAGGCCATCACCATTGAGGTGTTGCAGGCCGCCGGCGTTGTTAACGGCGTGAAAGACGGCGTTCGCCTGCTGGCCAGCGGCGCATTGAAGGCAAAAGTTACCATCGAAGTTTCCGGGGCCTCTGCGGCGGCGGTTGCGGCGGTTGAAAAGGCAGGCGGTACAGTGACGGTTACGGCGAAAGCAGAACCGGCAGAAGCCACGAAGTAACGTACGAACGGGATAAGGGATAATAGCAGATGGCATCAGCAGCTGAACAACTTGCAGCAAATCTGAACTTCAGCGCCTTTTCAAAGGCGACCGAGCTGAAGAAGCGTATCTGGTTTACCCTTTTTGCCCTTGTGGCCTATCGTTTGGGCACTTATGTTCCTCTGCCCGGCATTAACCCGGTTGAACTTGCCCGTATGTTTGAGGCAAACCAGAAGGGAATTCTGGGGATGCTTGATCTGTTTAACGGCGGTGCCATCAAGCGAATGAGCGTTTTTGCCCTTGGCATCATGCCCTATATCTCGGCCTCTATCATCATGCAGTTGATGACCTCTATCTCGCCAAGCATTGGCCAGTTGAAGAAAGAAGGCGAGGCCGGACGTCAGAAAATCAACCAATATACCCGTTATGGTACCGTTGTCCTGACCATCGTTCAGGGCTACGCCATAGCTTCCAGCATGCAATCCAGCGGCATTGCCCTGGAAGGCGGCGGCATGTTCTTCATCGCGACCACCATCATTACCCTGCTGGGCGGTACTTTATTGCTCATGTGGATGGGCGAGCAGATTACCGCGCGCGGCGTGGGTAACGGTATTTCCCTGATCATCTTTGCCGGTATTGTGGCCCAGTTGCCGCCCGCTATTGTGGGGACGCTGGAGCTAAGCTCCAAGGGTCAGTTGGGCGGTCCTCTGGTGATTGTCGGCCTGATCGTCATGGTCATTGCCGTGATTGCCTTCATCGTCTTTATGGAACGGGCACAGCGACGCCTGTTGATCCAATATCCAAAGCGGCAGACCGCCACCGGCGCGTCAAAGGGTGAACAGTCCCATATGCCCATGAAATTAAACACTGCCGGTGTTATTCCGCCGATCTTTGCCTCCTCCCTGTTGTTGATGCCTATGACTGTTGCCGGTTTTGCGGCGGATGGTGGCCCGGAATGGATGACCACGGTGACAACTCTGCTTGGCCCCGGACAGCCTCTTTACATGGCCTTCTATGCGGCGGGCATTATCTTTTTCGCGTTCTTCTATACGGCTATTCAATTCAACCCGGAAGAAACGGCGGATAATCTGAAAAAATACGGCGGCTTTATTCCCGGTATTCGTCCGGGCAAGAATACGGCCAACTATCTGGATTATGTTCTGACACGGCTGACGGTGGTTGGCGCGATTTACCTGACCCTCGTCTGTTTGTTGCCGGAAATTCTGCGGGCGAAATACGCCATTCCTTTTTACTTTGGGGGCACCTCGCTTTTGATCGTGGTCAGCGTGACCATGGATACGGTGGCCCAGATTCACAGCCACCTGATGGCCCATCAATATGAGGGCCTGTTGAAAAAACAGAAGATCAGAGGCAAGGGGAGACGGCGCAGATGATTATTATCCTGCTTGGCCCGCCCGGCGCGGGAAAAGGAACCCAGGCCGCCCGCATTATGGCGGAACATGGTCTGGTCCAGTTATCCACCGGTGATATGTTGCGCGCCGCCGTTGCCGCAGGCACGCAGGTAGGCAAGAAAGCCAAAGAATTTATGAATGCGGGCAAGCTGGTCACTGATGAAATTGTGATCGGGATCATTGCCGATAGAATAGAGGAAGACGATTGCAAGCAGGGTTTCCTGCTCGATGGTTTTCCGCGCACCGTGGCCCAGGCGGAAGCTCTGGACATATTGCTGAAAGAAAAAGGCCTGAAAGTCGATGCGGTTATCGAAATGAAGGTTGATGACGAATCTCTTGTTGACCGGATTACCGGACGCTATACCTGCGCGGAATGTAATCAGGGTTACCATGATACTAACCTCAAACCACAAAAGGCTGACGTGTGTGACAGCTGTGGTTCTACGAATTTCACACGCCGGGCTGATGATAACCGTGAAACGGTTGTTTCCAGACTGGCGACTTATCACACACAAACGGCTCCTTTGCTGCCTTTTTACAGCAAGCAGGGGGTGCTGAGAACTGTTGACGGAATGGCTGACATCGATGATGTTGCCGTTCAGATAAATGATGTATTGAACGAGCTGTAGTCTCTATTGGGGCAAACTTGATAAAAGTTTTGTCACTAAGGTTGACTGCGGGTGTTTAATACATATAATCGCGCAACTTCACGGGTAACCGTGGGGATTGCTGTTTTATGATTTTTTAGATCGGGAGAAACGATCGTGGCACGTATTTCTGGCGTGAATATACCCACCGGAAAGAGGGTGGTAATTGCATTGACTTATATCCATGGGATTGGTCCGGCAATAGCAAAACAAATTTGTGAGAAAGTTGGCCTCAAGCCCGAAGTCCGGGTGAACCAGCTGAGTGATGCAGAGGTTATCAGAATCCGCGAAACAATCGATAGTGATTGTATGGTGGAGGGCGATCTGCGCCGTGATACAGCGATGAACATCAAGCGTTTGATGGACCTTGGGGCATATCGCGGCATACGTCATCGTAAAAAACTCCCCGTTCGTGGCCAACGCACCAGCACCAACGCCCGCACCCGTAAGGGTAAGGCCGTTGCGATCGCCGGCAAGAAGAAATAAGGTATCGATAAATGGCTGAAGAAAAACGCGTAAAACGCAAAGAACGCAAGAATATCACCAATGGCGTTGCCCATGTGAATTCAACGTTCAATAACACTATTATCACCATTACGGATGCGCAGGGCAATGCAATTGCCTGGTCAACCGCTGGTGTGATGGGCTTTAAAGGTTCTCGTAAATCCACACCATATGCGGCGCAGATGGCGGCGGAAGATGCGGGTAAGAAGGCTCAGGAACATGGCATGAAAACCCTTGAGGTTGAAGTGAAGGGACCCGGTTCAGGCCGCGAATCCGCACTTCGGGCTTTACAGGCAATTGGCTTTACCATCACAACCATTCGCGATGTAACCCCGATTCCCCATAACGGGTGCCGCCCCCCGAAACGTCGCAGAGTATAATCTCAGGGTATTTGGAACAAAAACTGACAAGGATTTAAACCGTGATCCAGAAGAATTGGCAAGAACTGATTAAGCCGTCCACCCTTGACATTAAACAGGTTGGGGATGAACGCAGGAAAGTAACCATCGTTGCAGAACCGCTGGAACGTGGCTATGGCATGACCTTGGGCAATTCATTGCGCCGGGTATTATTGTCTTCGCTTCAGGGCGCGGCGGTAACGTCTATCCATATCGACAATGTGTTACATGAATTTTCGTCTATCCCCGGCGTTCGGGAAGATGTGACGGATGTTGTGCTTAACATCAAAAAGATTGCCGTTGAAATGGAAGGCACAGACAAAAAACGTCTAACCCTTCAGGCAACCGGCCCCGGTGAAGTAACCGCCGGTCAGATCAGCGAAGTGGCGGATGTGACCATTCACAACCCGGACTTTGTTCTCTGTACGCTGGATGACGGGGCCGAGCTTCGTATGGAACTTACCGTTGAAACCGGCAAGGGCTATGTGGCGGCGGTCAATAACCGTCCTGATGATGCGCCCATTGGCCTGATTCCCATCGACAGCCTGTTCAGCCCGGTCAGCAAGGTAAGCTACCGTGTGGAAAATACCCGTGAAGGGCAAATTCTGGACTATGACAAGCTGATCATGACCATTGAAACCGATGGTACGATCACGCCGGAAGATGCCTTGGCCTTTTCTGCACGTATTTTGCAGGATCAGCTTCAGACATTCATCAATTTTGATGAGCCTGAAGATACGGCGACGGAGAAAGAATCAGACGAGCCTGACTTTAACCGTAACCTGCTGCGGCGGGTTGACGAGCTGGAACTGTCCGTACGTTCCGCAAACTGCCTGAAAAATGATAATATTGTCTATATCGGTGATCTTGTGCGCAAGACCGAAGCAGAAATGCTCCGCACACCGAACTTTGGCCGTAAATCATTGAATGAGATTAAGGAAGTGCTGTCCACCATGGGGCTGCGTCTTGGAATGGATAATCCGGGATGGCCGCCAGAGAATATTGACGAGCTTGTCAAGAAAATGGAACAGGAATTCTAATTTTTGGATTTTTAATGGGCCGGGTCCGATGGATGGATACCCCCTCAAGGAGTAAGAGATATGCGCCATCGCAGAGCTGGGCGTAAGCTGAATAAAACAAGTTCACATCGTAAAGCGATGTTTGCCAATATGGCAAGCGCCCTTTTGAAACATGAACAGATCGTAACAACCCTGCCAAAGGCAAAAGAACTGCGCCCGGTTGTGGAGCGTTTGATCACCCTTGGCAAGCGTGGTTCCCTCCATGCCCGTCGTCAGGCCGCCTCAAAGCTGCCCGCCTCGGACAAGGAAATCGTGCAAAAGCTGTTTGATACCTTGGCTGAACGCTATAAAGAGCGCAACGGGGGTTACACCCGCGTTTTGAAAGCCGGGTTCCGTCATGGTGACGCGGCGCCGGTTGCGGTGATCGAACTGGTTGACCGGGATGAGGATGCCAAAGGCCAGGATAGTGGTCCGGTTCAGGAAGTTGAAACCGACGAAACCGAAGCCGCCTGATCCTTTTTGGCAGATAAATTCTAAAACGGCCCTTGCGCATATGTCGCGGGGCCGTTTTTTTATGGTTTTTTTAGGTAAAAAGCCTTATATATTTTGAATAATTCTTCTTAAAAAAATATAAGGACTGATCTAATGGCTCTAAAACCCGGCGTCGTGAGCGGCGAAGACTATACCCAACTTGTCAATGCCTGTAAGGACGGCGGCTATGCGCTGGCGGCGGTCAATTGTGTGGGTACGAACAGTGTCAATGCGGTGATGGAGGCGGCGGCGCGCAATAACAGTGACGTGATTATCCAGTTTTCCAATGGCGGCGCGCAGTTCTATGCCGGGCAGGGCA
>UOED01000051.1_pt1 | contig 14663 bp, 12 predicted proteins | sample 1990161 | NCBI WGS metagenome assembly UOED01 (sample SAMEA4728526, study PRJEB27164) | hydrothermal vent metagenome | biome: marine basaltic hydrothermal vent biome; feature: marine hydrothermal vent; material: mineral | place: Pacific Ocean | collected 2011-06-14/2011-07-23 | depth 1741 m | reverse complement strand
ATTATCCACCCTGTCTGCGCCCGCGCCAAAGGGCAGGCGGTAACAGGTAAAACCAAGGCCGTCCAACGCCCCCTGCACCACATCCAGCGCCCCCGCATCCTGCGGTGTCACGCTGGGGCAGCGGATTAAATCCCGGGTAAGCTGGATCGCATCAACGCCCATCAGTCCCTCAGCAAATCATTGATAGAGGTCTTGGAACGGGTGCGGGCGTCAACCCGCTTGACGATCACCGCCGCATAGAGACTAGGCCCCGGCGTACCATCCGGCAGCGGCTTGCCCGGCAGGTTACCCGGCACGACAACGCTGTAGCTGGGCACCCGGCCCATGAAAATCTCGCCGGTTTCCCGGTCAATGATCTTGGTGGAGGCTCCGATATATACGCCCATGCTTAACACCGCGCCTTCTTCGACGATCACCCCTTCGGCGACCTCTGACCGGGCCCCGATAAAGCAGTTATCCTCAATAATCACCGGTCCGGCCTGCAATGGCTCCAATACGCCGCCGATGCCAACCCCGCCGGACAGATGGACGTTCTTGCCAATCTGGGCGCAGGAGCCAACGGTGGTCCAGGTATCAACCATGGTGCCGCTATCCACATAGGCCCCCAGGTTAACGAAGGACGGCATCAACACCGCGCCCGGTGCAATATAGGCCGAACGGCGCACAATGGCCCCCGGCACCGCCCGGAATCCGGCGTCCGTAAAGCGGGCCTTATCCCAGCCCTCAAATTTGGACGGCACCTTGTCATACCAGTTGCTATTGTCCCCCGGCGCACCCTTGATTATTTTCATGTCATTTAGGCTGAACGACAGCAACACGGCCTTTTTCAGCCATTGGTGGACGGTCCATGTGCCGCCCTCTTTTGAGGCCACACGGGCCTTGCCGCTGTCCAGCAGGTCAAGAGCATGCTCCACGGCATCGCGGACCTCGCCAACCGTGGTTGAGCTTATTTCGGCGCGGTTGTCCCAAGCCTGATCAATGGTGTTTTCCAAAGACTGATCGGTCATAATTCTTTCCTGTAATTCCTGTAATATCCAACTCGGCCCGACAATAGTCATTAGGGTCTGACTGTCAATCCTTATAGCTGACTTTCCAGCCATTCTGTCAGGTCAGGGGCCGTATGGTCAATATATTCCGGACGGTGTCCCGTCGCCGTCCATTTTTGGCCCGTGGGCACCCAGACGGTGGTCATGCCCATCTTGCTGGCCGGGGCCAGATTTTGTGCCATATCCTCAACCATGACAGTCTTTTTCGGATCCAGCCCCATATCCTCCACCATCCTGTGATAGCTCTGCTCATGGGGTTTGGGCAGGTAATTGGCAGACTCAATGTCGAAAATATCTTCGAAAATTCCATCGAGGCCGATTTTTGCCACCACTTTATCGGCATAGGCCCGGGAGGCGTTGGTATAGATAAATTTTCGTCCGGAAAGATTTTCAAGCACCGCCTTCAGACGCACATCCGGGCTTAGAACCCCAAAATCAATGTCATGGACATACTCAAGAAAATCCTGGGGCGGAATGTCATGTTCGGTCATCAACCCCCGGAGCGTGGTGCCGTAAGTTCTGAAATAGCTTTTCTGCAAATTCCGCGCCGCCTCAAGTGACAGGCCAAACCGCCGGGCGATAAAGGCCCCCATCCGGCGATCAATTTGAGAGAACAGGCTATTCTCCGCCGGATAGAGCGTATTATCCAGATCAAAAATCCAATGTTCTATGGGACTGTCCTTCCTTTAATTTTACCAAATCGTAAACTTCTTGTTAAGGCTCCTCCGATACAATCGGCTATTACCCGGTCTGTTGCCATTTTTAACCTGAGTGTCTGCCCTATGGAACCTAATATCGCACGTATTCTTCTAAAACCCAAAGACGAAAAACAACAACAGGCGTCCCCTGTTCTGCCCATGTTCCATTTCGACCCTTCTGTCATGGTTGATATGTTCCCCGGCCCGGCCCTGTTGATCGATGCGGACATGACCGTTATTCACCAGAATATTTTTGCCCAGAGCCTCCTGCCCCCCCTTGAAAACAAGGAGGCCTTTCTGGAAACCATGATCACCCGTTGCCTGTCCAACAATTGCCCCGATACCCAGAAAGCAACCCTGCAAGAGCCATCCGGCTTGCGTCATTATGACCTTTATGCCTTTCCGGTTAAGGCGGTTCAGAAAAACACGCCGCCCATGGCTTTTCTTTTTGGCCGGGAAACCACCATTGAACATAACCTGACCAATGCCCTTGTTGATTCCCGGCAGATGTTCAAGGATCTGGTTAATTGTTCCACAGACTTTGCCTGGGAAACCGACAATAAGGGCAAATTTATTTATGTCTCACCCAGAGGAATTCTGGGCTATACCGCTTTTGAATTGAACGGCAAGCTCTCCGGCGACCTGATTATCGGTGACAGGGACAATAGCCCTTTTACCACAACCCGCAAAGTAGAAGAAATAGAACTTTGGCTCAGGCGCTCTGACGGGTCCATGGCCTGCCTGCTGATTTCAGCCGTTCCCCGGCAGGATGAGGGGTCCAACTGGCAGGGGGCCCGGGGCGTTTGCCGCGACATCACTATCCAGAGGGAAAGAGAAGCCCTGTTGCGCCGAACCCGCAAACAGGAGCAAGTGCTGAGCAAGATTGTCTCCACTATCCGGGATATGACCACCCCGACCGATATGCTGGAAAAAGCCACCACCGCCACTTTGGACGGCATTCCGTCCGATAGCTGCCTTATCATACAAAAAACAACCCATCCCGGCGGCGATTTTACCGCCGAGGTCAAACAGCAGGGCGGCTTGTCCCTTGACGCTGATTATATATATAAATTATGCCAAAAGGCTATGGCCCACTGGGCACCATCTGACTTGGCGGTAAATTCGGAAAATATTGCAACAGAGGTCATGCTGATCGACGCGCATCTTATTCTGATGGGTATTACCAGCCATCATGGCAAGAATAATGGTGCCATATTCCTGATCCGGGACAAGGACCACCATTGGCAGGAAAATGAGGTTCATCTGTTCAACGGCATCACCGCGCATCTGGGTATCGCGCTGGAACAGGTTATTACCCATGAGGAACTTGAACGGCGGGCCTTTACCGACGAACTGACCACATTGTTAAACCGCCGGGCCTTTACCAAAGAAATTTCCAAACGTCTCAAGAATCAAGCCCGAAGCCGCCGGGACGGGGCCATGCTTTATCTTGATCTGGATAATTTCAAGAATGTAAATGACAGCAAGGGCCATGCCCACGGCGATATGATTTTAAAACAGCTGGCCAAAATCATCCGGGATAACATCCGGGTCGGCGATTATGCCGCACGGCTCGGCGGCGATGAATTTGCCATCTGGCTTGATGAGATTTCCGCCAAGGACACCCTGGCTATTGCCCATAATTTTGTTACCAGCGGCGCGCGCCTGTGCCATCTGGCGGATGTTGAGGGGCCGCCCCTGTCCATCTCACTGGGCATCGCCATCAGCCATCCGGAGGACGGGCAGACTTTTGATCAGTTGATGGATAATGCGGACAAGGCTCTCTATCAGGCGAAATCAGCCGGCAAGGCTACATATGCACTCTATGACCTGGCCAATGAGAATTTAAAATCAGAAGGGGACAATAATGCTTAAAAATATATTCAAGCGCATTCGGGACGGTAAAGACAAGAAATATTCCTATGAAGAGGCCCGTTCGGCTTTGGAAGACAAGAACAAACGGGACAAGCGCCGGCTGGCCGCCAACGCGGATACCAAACCGGAAATGCTCTATTATCTGGCCGGCGATGATTCCCCGGAAGTTCGCCGGAAAATCGCCATTAACAAAAGCACCCCCTATCACGCGGACAAGATACTTGTCACGGATGAGGATTGTGAGGTCCGCGCGGAACTGGCCCGGAAGATTGCCCGCATGTTGCCGGATATTCCGGCAGACCAGGTTACAAAGATACGCGAACAGGCCATCGAGATGCTGGAAACACTGGCCAGCGACCAATTGCCGCAAGTGCGCCGGATCGTGTCTGAGGAATTAAAGACATTCGACTGTGTGCCCAAGCATATCATCATGAAGCTGGCCCATGACAGTGAGGAAGATGTCAGCGCCCCGGTTCTGGAATATTCGCCGCTGCTTAGCACCGATGACCTGACGGAGATCATTGCCGCCACTACGGCCAGCGGTGCGCTGACAGCCATTGCAAATCGCCGCCATGTGGACGAAGAGGTTTCGGAAGCCATCACCATGTCGCTGGATATTCCGGCGGTGGCGGCCCTGCTGGCCAATGAAAATGCTCAAATCCGGGAAAGTACGCTGGATGCCATCATTGATCAGGCGGAAGAAGTAGAGGAACTGCATCCTCCTCTGGTGACAAACGCGAATTTATCGATCCGGGCCATCAAGCGCATCGCCGGTTTTGTGGCCTCGTCACTGGTTGACCGGATGATCAAAACCCATAAACTTGACAAGACTGTTGCCGATGACCTGTTATCCAAAGTACGCAAACGGATCAGGGAAAATGATTTTGATCAGGACGATCAGGATACATTGGCGGAACAGGCCCAAAAATTCTATGATCAGGGGCTTCTGGACGATGACTTCATTGAAAATACCATCAAGAACCGCCAGCGAGAGCTGTTGATGCAATGCCTGTCACAAATGGCCAAGATGCCGCTGGATTCCATACGGAAGATCATCAGCAGCAAAAAAGGCCGCCGGGTGGTGGCTCTGGCCTGGCGCTGTGAGCTGAATATGCGCACCGCCCTTAAAATTCAGCAGGAAATCGCCTGTGTCCCGTCAAGCCAGCTGCTCAACGCCAAAAACGGCTTTGAATTCCCCCTGTCGGAAATTGAAATGAAATATGATCTGGCCCTGTATGACGGTGGGTGATAATTACTGCTTGCGGATCAGGGTACCAACACCATGTTCGGTAAACAGCTCCAAAAGCAACGCATGTTCCACCCGTCCGTCAATAATAACAGCCCCGCCGACCCCATGATCCACGGCCTGAAGACAGGTATTCACTTTGGGGATCATGCCGCCGTGAATAGTGCCGTCAGCGATCAGTTTCTGGGTCTGGATTTCCGTCATATCAGACAATAGCTGTTTGTCACTGCCTATAACACCCGCCACATCGGTCAACAGCAACAGGCGTTCCGCCTTAACCGCACCGGCCAGCGCACCGGCCATGGTATCTGCGTTGATGTTATAGGTCTCACCCTTTTCGCCAAGGCCAATGGGGGCGATGACCGGGATGATGTTGGTGGATTTAAACATCTTGAGGAAATCCGCATTCACATGTTTGGGATAGCCCACAAAGCCCAGATCCAGAATCTGCTCAATCTGTGAATCCGGGTCTTTCTTGGTCCGGCGCAGGGCTTCTGCGACCACAAGGTTATTATCCTTGCCGCTCAGGCCCACCGCATGGCCGCCGACGCTGTTGATGGCCCCGACAATGGACTTGTTGATGCTGCCCGACAGGACCATTTCCACCACTTCGACCGTGGCTTTGTCCGTGACCCGCAGGCCATCCACAAAGGAGCTTTCAATCTTCAACCGGTCCAGCATACGGCCAATTTGCGGCCCGCCGCCGTGAACCACGATGGGATTCATGCCCACCTGTTTCATCAGGACAACATCATGGGCAAAGCTCAGGGCAAGATCCTCATCGCCCATGGCATGGCCGCCATATTTAATGACAATGGTCCGGCCACTATAGCGGCGCATATAGGGCAGGGCCTCTGACAGGATGCTGGCTTTTTTGATCCAGCTTGTCTTTTGATCGTCCAGTTTTGAAGTGTATTTTTCCGTCATAGTCGTCTAATTCCCGTAAACAAGGTCAGCAATAGCTGCCCGAAGTTCCCCGATACCATCGCCCTTGGCCGAACTGGTCAGGATAATATCCGGATGTGCCGCCACATGCTTGGCGATCTCTATTCTGGTTTTTTCCAGCACCATGTCCTGCGCCGTTTTTTTTAATTTGTCAACTTTTGTCAGGATAACCTGATAAGAAACCGCCGCGTCATCCATCATGGTCATGATATCCCGGTCGCTATCCTTGATACCGTGGCGGCTGTCGACCAGCACAAAGGCCCGCCGCAAATTGGGCCGCCCGCGCAAATAGCTTTTCAACAGCTTGGTCCAATCCTTGACCAGAGAACGGGATACCTTGGCATAGCCGTACCCCGGCAGGTCCGACAGATAGAGATTGTCCTTCACGGTGAAGAAATTAACCTCCTGCGTGCGGCCCGGCGTGTTGGACGTGCGGGCCAGACTATTTTGTCCCACCAGCGCATTCAGCAGGCTCGATTTGCCCACATTGGACCGCCCGGCGAAGGAGACCTCTACCCGGTCCGGCGGCGGCAGATGCTGCAAAGCCACAACCCCCAGCAGAAATTCAGCCTGCCCGGAAAATAACAGACGGCCCTGTTCAAGGCGTGCGGCCTGTTCCGCTTCGCTCAGTCCTTCCATGGATCAGGCCTTGGTCTTTGCCGGCACCGGATCGGCCCGCCGTATTAATATCCATTGCTGAAGAATGCCCAGAATATTACTGAACGTCCAGTAGATCACCAGACCCACAGAGAATTGAGCCAGCATGAAGGTAAAGACGATGGGCATGAACATCATGATCTTGCGCTGCATGGGGTCGCCTGACGACGGGTTCATTTGCATCTGCAACCACATGGTAAAGCCCATAAATATCGGCAGAATACCAAGGGCAAGGAAGCCCGTTGGCTCCCACGGGATCAGACCGAACAGGTTGGTCACCAGCATGGTATCCGGCCCGGACAGATCCTTGATCCAGCCAAAGAAAGGCGCGTGACGCATGTCGATGGTCACATAAAGTACTTTATAGAGGGCGAAGAACACCGGAAACTGCAGGAACATGGGCAGACAACCGGAAACCGGGTTTATCTTTTCCTTCTTGTATAGTTCCATAGTGGCCTGCTGCAATTTAACCTTGTCATCGCTGTATTTTTCCTTCAGGGCCTGCATCTTGGGTTGCAGGACCTTCATCTTGTTCATGGACTTATAGCCCTTGTTGGCGATGGGGAACATGGCCAGCTTGACAATGGCGGTGAGCAACAAAATGGCAACGCCGAAGTTACCCACAAAACCGTAAAGCAGTTCCAGAAGATAGAAAATCGGCTTGGTCAGGAAATAAAACATGCCCCAGTCAATGGCATAATTGAGCATTTTGACATTCTCAACATCCGTATAATAATCCAGCAGGGAAACTTTCTTGGCGCCGGCAAACAGACGGGAGCTTTCCACATAGCTTTCCCCGGATTTCAATGTCGTCCAGCCGTGGAAAAAATTGGCATAAAATTTCTCTGAACTGTCATCTCCCCGGCGATAGACTTCTACATTAAAATCTTTTTTAGGGTCCGGGATCAACGCCACCAGCCAATATTTGTCGGTGATACCCACCCAGCCGCCATCGGTGCCCGTGGCGGTTTTCTTTTCCGTCTTGCCCATATCCTCAAGGTCCGAGAAGGTAAATTCCTCCATACCCTCATCCAGGGACCACATGGGGCCTTCGTGCAGGATATAAAGCGACATGCCTTTTGGGCGGCTATGACGGACGATGCGGCCATATTGGGCCACCTTGATCGCCGCATCCGTTGTGTTGGTCACTTCCTGAGTTACGGAGAACATATAATTTTCATCAAGGGAGATGGTACGGTTGAACAGCAATCCGGCGCCATTGTCCCATTTGAGGGTAACGCTACCTCCGGCTTCAAGCATATCATTGTCCGTCGTCCAGACAGAATTTTTATCCGGCCCCTTGGCCCCGTCTACGCCCCAGTTGAAATCAACGAAATAGGCATCCGCTGTCCCCACCGGATTGAGCAGGGCCACATCTTTCGAATCCGGGTCCAAAGTTTCCTTGTAATCGGTCAGGGTCAGATCATCAATCCGCGCCCCTTTCAGAGCGATGGAGCCATGTACATGAGGACTTTCGATGGTAATCCGGTCCCGAACAGTCAACAATTCGTCCCGGTCAACGCTCACAGGGGCCGCATCCATGGGATTCTGGCCGGGGAGAGTTTCCGTGGCGGCAGAATTGCTGAAATCAGGAATTTCATCGCTTTTCTGTTCGGCCTGTGCCACTTGCTGTTCCTGACGGGCCTGTTCCGCCGCCTGTTGACGGGGCGCATCATACAGATAGGTATATCCCAGCAAAATCGCCATAGTCAGGGCAATGGCGATCATAAAATTACGGTTGTCTTCCATGGACTGCTTCTCTAGTTACTTTATTCATTGGACCGACATCATCGGCCTTGCCTATTATTCAGTGTCATTATCTTTTTCCGGTACCGGATCAAACCCGTGGCCTCCCCAGGGATGACAGCGGCCAATGCGCCGGATCGCCAACAGCCCGCCTTTAAAAGCCCCAAAACGATCAATGGCCTCTGCGGCATATTCCGAACATGTGGGCAGATAACGACAGTTTTTACCCAAAAGCGGCGAAAGAGTATATCTATAGACTGTGATCAAGGCTTTCAAGAGCCAGTTGAGGAGAATCACGCCTTCCCCCCTGTGCCGGGGGTCTGATCAGCGGTTTCAGCCGATAAATCCCGCGCGTTTGAGGGTTTCAAGCGTTTGAGACACCAGTTAAAATCGCGAATCAGCTGATCAAAGGACATATCCACCGTTGCCGAACGGGCAATAAGCACATAGTCATGGCCGCGCAGACCCCGATCCCACAGGCTCTTGCGTACCACTTCCCGAAGCCGCCGCTTGGCCCGGTTGCGCCGGACCGCATTGCCAACCTTTTTGCTGGCGGTATAGCCAACCCGGATGGCGGACCTGTCCTCTGTGCCTTCGGCCATCTGAACAATCACGCCGGGGGCCACCCATTTTTTACGGGTGGCGGCAATGCGCAGAAAGTCCCGCCGCTTTGCCAGCGTTGGAACTTTATGTCTGCTATGGTCAGAAGATTTGGTCATCACTCTTTCCAAACAACAAAACCGGCCTCTGAAATCTCAGGGCCGGCTGCTGAAAATATCTTTACCCTGTGGTCAGGATTTAAGCGGACAGGCGTTTGCGTCCCTTGGCCCGGCGTGCGGATAATACCCGGCGACCACCAACAGTGGCAGACCGCGAGCGGAAACCGTGACGGCGTTTACGAACCAGAACACTTGGTTGAAATGTACGTTTCACTGGACTACTCCATTTACCATTATTTTATGGGTCATAACGGCGTGTATAAATTATCGCCAGACCACAATAATCTGACGTTTGATTTCAAATGCGGTGTATAATGCCATTCCCGGGACGAGTCAATCACCAACACCGCCTATTCTCTGTTTTTTTTGCCTATATACTATGCGTATAATTTTTTCTACCTATTGATCAAAAAAATAGCTACACTCATATAAGATTGTAACGAATAAACCCATACAGGAAACGTACCACTTTCATGGTTCGGAAACTTAACCGCCTGTCTATCAGGTCTCATCTCTCCCTGCAGCTTTTGCTGCTTACCATGTTCTTTGTCCTGCTGGCAGAGGTGCTGATCTATGTGCCTTCCATCGTTAATTTTCGCAAGACATGGCTTGAGGAAAGGCTGGCCGCCGCCAATATCGCCATTCTGGCCATCGAAGCCGCCCCTGACCATATGATTAGCGAAATGCTGTCCCGCAAGCTGCTGGGTAATGCAGGGGTAGTTGCCATCAGTTTAAAGCAAAAGGATAAAAGGCGGCTTGTTCTTAATACGGATCGGCCCCTGAATGTAGCCATGCGCTATGACATACGTGATGCGTCCAATTCAGATATGATACGCGATACCATTAAAAGCCTGTTTCACTTTCATCCCCACAAGAGCCTGATACAGGTCAAGGGCTATGCCAATTTCATGCAGGCAGATGCGACACAGCAGAACCCTGCGACACACGATGAGGGTACCTTCATCGAAATTATTTTTTATGAAAATCTGTTATGTGAGGATATGCGGCGTTTTTCCATCAATGTGATGCTGCTCTCGATCATTATATCCCTGATTACCGCCGGGCTGGTTTATTTCAGTCTGTCTTGCCTGTTGATCCGTCCGGTGCAAAAGATGACCCGGAGCGTGGCGGCCTTTCGGGCGGCCCCGGAAAATGCGCCTATTGATCTTTCTGATGAGGGACGGGCCGATGAAATTGGTATCGTCATGCGGGAACTGGCCGCCATGCAGAATGAAATTCGCGCCGCCCTGATTCAGAAAAGGCATCTGGCTCAATTGGGGGAAAGCGTTAGCAAGATCAATCACGACCTGCGTAATATTCTGGCCAGTGCCCAGATGGTCTCCGATCATTTAAGCAATGTTGATAACCCGGTCGTCCAAAAGCTGGCCCCCCGCTTTGTCAAGGCGGTGGACCGTGCGATACGGCTCTGCGAAAATACCCTGAAATATGGCAAGGCCGGTCTTGAACAACCTGATATTTCATCTGTCCCCCTTATGCCGATTATCGAAGAAGTCTGCCTCTCTCTTGGCGTGACAGACCTTGGCAATATTCATATCATACCGGATTTCCCCGAAGATCTTACCATCCGCGCCGACAGCGATCAGATATTCCGCGTGTTCCTGAATCTGTCCCGTAATGCGGTGCAGGCCATGAAGGGCAGCGGCACAATAACTTTTACCGTCCGTAAAGAAGATGGCCAGACAATTATTGACATCAAAGATAATGGCCCCGGTATCCCCGGCCAGATCACAGAGACCCTGTTCCAGCCTTTCCATGGCAGCAGCAACGGCGGCGCTGGCCTCGGCCTTGCCATATCAAAAGAAATTCTGGAAGCTCACGGCGGCACGCTCGAACTGGTTAAATCCGATGGGGATGGCACTCATTTCAGGATTATTTTGACCGGTTAAAATCAGAATCTGTTCTATGGGGCATTACCCGTTTCACAGGATATATAACCTGCTTCAAAATGAGACAAAGCTGTCAGTTTTTTTTACAACTTGAAATATCATATTTTATCTTTCCCATATTTTCCAAGGTATCTTTAGGTACCAAGATTATTCCCTCACGTCCCCTTGCCCGGCATATAAGGTTTGGATGGCTTGATCCGCAAACCCGGTGCCCGCTCTTTGATAAAAATTAAAAACAACATCAACACCGGCATCGAGTAATTTTTTCTTGTGATCTTCATATTTAATAATACCAGCTGTTTTCCCCTGATAGCCAGCCAGCCGGAGTTGCTTTAGCACCTCAAGTATGTCCCGGTGGTTTGGCATGGCAAACATAATCAAATCTATCGGTCTCAGATCAATATGCTCCCAAAAATCCGGGTCTTCCGCATCAGCGAAAATGACATTCCGGCCCTCCTGCTGATTAGCCTCAGCACGGCCTTTGATAACTTCTATACCACAAACGTTCTTCCCCTGATTATCCCGAAGAGTATCATAGGCACCTGACCCCACACGGCCCATGCCAATAATCAGGATGGTGGCGTCTCCGGGATGGGGGAACTGGTCACCGGAAAGACGGGCCACATGTTCAAAGCGTTTGAGGGTTTTTCGCCAGCGGGCGTAGAAACTATGGGCATAGGCATTGATGATGCTCGAAAAGACAAAGGATATGGCAACTGCCAGTGCCATGATCACCAGCCATTCCTTGGCCAGCAACCCATGCATGACACTTGCAGAGCAAACGATCAGACCGAACTCACTATAGTTTGTCAGGCTGAGAGCCGCGAGAAAGGCACTGCGGGAACGTAGTTTCAGGCGGGTGAGCCACAGAAAAAACAGCCCCGCTTTGATGGGTAAAGCAACGGCCATGATAAGGGCCACGCCTAACATATCGACTGTCGGCAAGGCGGTGAAGCCAATGGACAGGAAGAAGCCAATCAGGAAAATGTCTTTAAAATTCAGGAGTGATTTTGCAAGCTCCCCTGCCTTGTCATGGCCGCTTAACAACATGGCAAATACCAAGGCACCAAGATGGGCTTTCAAGCCGACCAACTCGAATAATTCCCCGCCTGTGAAGGCCAGAAAGAAACCCGCTAAAGGCAAGAGTTCGCCATGACCGCTTTTTTCAAGCATTTTGATTAATAAAGGCCTGGCCAGAGGCAGGGCCAGCAAAGCCACCGCCCACCATGACGGTGACTTATCCGTGGCAAGGGTAACAAATATCACGGCGGCAATGTCCTGAATAATCAGGATGCCGATCGCAACCTGGCCATGTCGCGCACGCAGTTCGCCTCTTTCTTCCAGTATTTTTACGGCACAGACCGTACTACTGAAACTTACAGCAAAACCAATTAGGGCGGCGGCAGATAAGTCCAGCTCGATAAAATAGGCAACGCCCAAATAGGCAAGAAAGAGGCCGTTCAAGGTTGTCAGGACCACGATGGCCCCCATATGGCCCGTGGCGCCGCCCCAGATTTCGACTTTGAATAAACTTTTGATGTCAAGTTTCAGACCGATGGTAAAGAGAAGCAGGGTAACGCCGAGATCGGACAGGGTTTCCAGTGAACTATCCGGCACCACGCCTAAGGCATGCAAGCCAAAGCCCGCCGCAAGATACCCGACAAGTGGGGGTAATTTTATTTGTTTAACCAGAAAGCCACAGACGAATGCCACGGCAACCCATATATAATCCATGATATATCATCCAGAAATTAAAGCGTCTTAGAGATTTAGGATAAAAGGCCCATTCACGCTACTTTAGATAATTTTTAATGGTGATGGTCTGTTGATGCAAGTATTAAGATTAGCCTGTTATTTTACATATACCCATTCTATTCCAGAACTCATTTTTCCACATGATCCATTCCGGTGACGGAGAAGGCTATAGAAGCCAGCAACCTACCTGATGGGTGAGGGAAATATCTTTATCCAGTTCGCCTTTTGGTGCGATATGCCAAGGCCATGTTTCACTTGGTGCCGGCAGGCCAATATCCGGCAGGGCAAATTCTGTTTCCACCAACATTGTATCTTTTTTATAGTGCCTTTCCATATCCCCGATGATCAGGACATGAGGGGCAATTGTCTTTAGCAAAATCAGATGACCCGCCATCACTGATCTGGCAAAATCATTGGGCAGAGGGGTGGATTGTTTCCGGGCATATTTGATCAGATTCAGGGGCAATTGAGACAGGATATTGAGGGAAATCACAAGGTCTGCCTTCGGTAAAGACGGCAGTTCTCCTGAAACTGCCCCGTTTTGATGCATCGGTTGAACCAACCCGGTGATATCCTGTTCCATAAAATGAATCTTTGGATCGTTCCGGTAATATCTCCGAACTTTGGGCAGATGGACAATATCCACCAGAATCAGACTATATGCTGACAGGGCCGCCATCGGCACATCATGCAGGGCGCCGGAGCCGATAATCATGACGGTTGAATTGGGCGCGAGCCGTTCCGCCGCCGCCATAATATGATGATGACATTTCTTTAAGTGAGCGGCCCAGGCCGTGCGGCATCGTGTGTAGCGGGCTTCGATGGCGATGGCTTCGCGGACATATCCCAGCGCCTTGACCTCTTTTCTGGCCGGGGTCAGGATATGCTGGATCGCCTCAAAAATCATTCGCCGTTATAGGTGCCTTTTCGCTTTTCCAGAAAGGCCGCCGTGGCCTCGGCCCGGTCTTTGCTGGACAGCAAGACCTGCATACTTTTCCGCTCCAGCCCCAGCGCGCTTTCGAGGGACATATCAGGACCATGCAGGATGGCATATTTAATATGCTCCAGCCCGAGCGGCGGCAAAGCGGCCAGCTCCCTTGCCATCTCCATGGCCCGCACCATGACCTTGTCATCGTCAAGCACTTCACAGACCAGCCCCATGCCTTTGGCCTCGTCCGCCCCGATCATCATGCCGGTCAGGCACAGGCGCATGGCGTTATATTTACCCACTGCCCGCACCAGTCTTTGGGAACCGCCCGCGCCGGGCATGACCCCGACCTTGACCTCTGGCTGGCCGAATTTGGCACTTTTCCCCGCCAGAATAATGTCGGAAATCATGGCAAGCTCCATGCCGCCGCCAAGGGCAAAGCCGTTGACCGCCGCGATCACCGGGCGCGGATAATCGGCGAACGCATTATAGAGCCGCTCCACATGGGATTTATAATAATCCACTGCACTTAAGCCCGACATTTCCTTCAGGTCCGCCCCGGCGGCAAAGGATTTTTCATTGCCGGTGATGATCACCGCCCGAATATCCTCGCGCGCTTTCAACTGATCAAATTTCTCGGCAATCAGGGTTCGGCAGTTTAAATTCAGGGCGTTATAGGCCTTTGGCCGGTTAAGCCGTACCACCGCTATATGGTCCTCGGGAAATTCCAGTAATATTTCTTCAGGCATATAAACTCCGTAATTTAGTAATGGTATTTTTAAAATCGTTTATTAGCGTATTTGAGATGAAAATGGATTTTCCGGTCACCATTTTCAGGGCAAGTTTATGGGCTTTTCCTTTTTCATTCAATCTTTTTGCAAATGTTTAGAGCATCGCAACCTCATAAACCCTGACCTCCTCCATCAGCCAGCCTGTGAAGGAGCGGATTTTTGATTTGTCGGTGGCAGTAAAATATAGTCCAGCACCAATATTACAGTGATGTCGCGTAATTTTAACGAAAATTAATGGCTGTCAAGCCACTCACATCCACCGCCCTACGAATATTGGCAAGGTCATATTGGTCCTGCATCAGCAACCAACTCTCGGCACTACGCCCCAGTACCGCTTCAAGCTTGATCGC
>UOED01000090.1_pt1 | contig 15089 bp, 16 predicted proteins | sample 1990161 | NCBI WGS metagenome assembly UOED01 (sample SAMEA4728526, study PRJEB27164) | hydrothermal vent metagenome | biome: marine basaltic hydrothermal vent biome; feature: marine hydrothermal vent; material: mineral | place: Pacific Ocean | collected 2011-06-14/2011-07-23 | depth 1741 m | reverse complement strand
TCAATTATTTCAGTTTTTATCCTATTGATGATCATATAAACATCATTACCCGGACATATCCAGCTTTCCTTACGGCTTTGCGCGCCAAGAACGGCGTGAATTTCCTGTCCGGCAAGCGAAATTCTGATGATATTTTTCCCGCCGCCAATTTCCATAATTTCCGTGACTTTCCCTTTAAGAAGCGCATCGCCCGCATGATCTGCCGGGGGATTGCGGAGCAGGCTGATGTCCCGGGCGTTAATGACGAGCCGGACGGGAGAGGGGGGGCAAGGCATTTTAACGATCTGTCCGTCGACAAGTCTGAATTCACCGGAACGATGAGTCTCTCCCTCAAGGATATTGTTCGGGGCCCAGCGGTTCATGACATGGGGCAGTTCAGCAGCGACATTCAGCCAATTGCCCTGCGCCTGAATTTTACCTCTGTTCAGACAGATCATATGTTGGGTAAGGGCGGCCATTTCCTCGAAATCATGACTGACATAAAGCAGGGGAATGCCGAATTTCCGGGGTAGTTTCTTCAGATAGGGCAGGATGTCTTTTTTATGTTGCTCGCCCAGTGCCGCAAGCGGTTCATCCATCAGTAATAACGCAGGACTGGTCAGTAAAGCACGACCAATGGCAACCCTCTGGGCCTCGCCGCCGGAAAGTTTTTCGGGCCGCTTGTCAAGAAGAGGCTCAAGCGCGAGTATCTTCAGCACATCTTCCAGTTTGATTTTACGATCTTCCGGCGCGGTCCTGTTATAGCCAAACAGCAAATTGCCCTTCACATTCAGGTGATCAAACAGCCGAACATCCTGAAAGACCAGCCCCAGCCGTCTTTTATGGGGAGGCAGAAAAATATCTTCCGATTGCCATATGGTGCCGCCAACATAAATTCGGGCACTAGCGGGCCTTTCAAGACCGGCGAGACAGCGAATAAGGGTGGTTTTTCCTGACCCTGATGGCCCAAAAAGGCCGGATATACCCCGCGTTGGCAAGGGAAAGCGCACATCAAGGTCAAATCCGGGATAGCTGAATTTTATGGCGATGTCTGTTTCTGTCATGTCCTGATCCGCCAGCGATGGTTAATCAGGTAAACACTAAGCAGCAGCAGCAGTGACAGAACCAGTAATCCGGCTGATAACTTATGGGCATAGCTGTAATTAAGCATTTCCACCTGATCATATATGGCGATGGAAATAACCCGTGTTTTTCCCGGAATACTGCCGCCAACCATAAGGACGATCCCGAATTCTCCCAAAGTATGGGCAAAGCCGAGGACAAGAGCGGTCAAATAGCCTTTGGCCGACAGGGGAAGGACAACACTGAAGAAAGCCTCCAGAGGCCGCGCGCCCAAGGTCCATGCCGATTCCAGCGTATGACGGCCTAGCCCTTCGAAGGCATTTTGCAAGGGCTGAACCACGAAGGGCAGGGAATAGACCATGGAGGCAATCACAAGGCCGGAGAAAGAAAAGGTCAGGCTGTCCCCGCCCATTCCGATCCAGCTTCTGCCGATAAAGCCTTCCGGCCCAAGCAGGATCAGCATGTAAAAGCCGATCACGGTTGGGGGCAAAACCAGCGGCAGGGCGACAACGGCCTCAAAAAGCGGTTTCAGGCTGTTCTTTGTCTGGGACAGCCACCAGGCAAAGGGAGTGGCGATGAGAATCAGCAACAGGGTCGTCACGGCGGCAAGTTTGAAGCTGAGAAGCAAAGGGGCCAGGCCGGAAATAGAAAAATCATCCATCAGGGTTTCCCATATCCAAGGTGTTCAAGGGATTTCTGGATTATATCGCTGGTTAGAAAGGTCATAAATGTTGCCGCATTGATATTTTTTTCTGCCTTTTTAAGGATAACGGCCTGCTGTTCAAGGGGCGCGTGGTATTTTTCCGGGATCACCCAATGGCATCCGGGAGATTGCTGTCCCCTGCGAAGATATTCCGACAGGGCGATAATGCCGAAATCAACATTTCCCGTGGCGACAAATTGAAAAGTATGGATAATATTATTACCATAGACGATACGTGGTTCAAGTTCTTTCCATAGGCCAAGATTTTGCAGACTTTCCCGCGCCGCCATCCCGTAAGGCGCGGTTTGAGGGTTGGCTATGGCAAGGCGCCTGGATTTCTCCAGCCTCTTGCGGCAACTGTCCGAAGCTTTTGTAGTCACTATTTGCCTGTCATTACCCCAGAGGATGATATGGCCGTACGCATAATTTACCCGGCTTTTCTTTACGGCAAATCCCTTTTCAACCAGAAGCCGGGGGCGTTCCTTATCTGCGGCAAGAAATACATCATAGGGTGCGCCATTAGAAATCTGCGCGTATAACATACCGGTTGATCCACTGCTGATAAGCAGTTTGATACCGGTTTCTTCGCGAAAACGCACGGCCAGTTTTTTCAGGGGAAAAAGGAAATTACTGGCCACCGCCACATGGAGTGTTTGCGAACCGTCCTTATCCGCCGCATTCACCTGAGGCGGGAAGACGACGAGCAATAGAATCATTATTTTCCAAATAAATTTAAAAAACACAGGCCGTAACATTTTCCGGTTTTTCTTGCCACTACCTGGAATTTAATCAAGATATTCCGGCGGTTTTGGCAGGTTGTTAAAATCTTCCACTGAATGCTGACCCACTACTCTAGCATCGGCATTAAATACAGGGATGGTTCGTTTTTCACGCGATTCGTTAAGCTGGTAAAGGCCTCCGGTTAGAAGAATAGTTTCAGATTGCAATTTGTTTTGGTAACCATATATCAATCCCGAAAAAAACCAACTATTTTCCCAGCACAAATCAAGAATGGCGGTCAACATTGTTCTAAAAAGTAACAGCCCCGTCATTGTGCTTGCAGAAGCGGGTGCCCGGCGATATATTTCCGCCACAAGAATACTCAGGAATCTTTTAAGATCAGGAAAGACCGGAAAAAATGTCTGTAGATATAAAAACCGTGGCGAAAATCGCGGATTTGGCCCGTATTGCGGTTCGGGAAGAGGAGCTTGCCCCTTTGGCGGGGGAGCTGAATAATATCCTTGACTGGATTGAACAACTGTCCGAAGTCAATACCGATGGTGTGGCCCCTATGACCAGTGTGGTTGAGGTTGACCTGCCGTGGCGAACGGACAAGGTCACGGATGGGGGCTATCGGGATGATATTCTGGCCAATGCGCCAAGTACGGAGCATGGCTTTTTCAGCGTGCCAAAAGTAATCGAGTAGGGGCAGAGATATGAGCGAATTAACCAGATTAACCCTCGCCGAGGCCCGTGACGGGCTGGCCAAGGGAGACTTTACCGCCCGCGAAATGACGGAAGCGCATCTGACGGCCATGGAACAGGGACGGGAGCTGAACAGCTATATCGTGGAAACTACTGATTTAGCGCTGGATATGGCGGATAAGGCGGATCATATGATCCGGGGCGGCAATGCCACGGGCATGACCGGGATTCCAGTGGCGGTGAAAGACCTTTATTGTACCAAAAATGTTCATAGCTGTGCGGCCAGCCATATTCTGAATGGCTTTAAACCTAAGTATGAATCCACCGTGACCGCCAACCTGTGGCAGGACGGGGCGGTTATGCTGGGCAAGACCAATATGGACGAGTTCGCCATGGGTTCGTCCAATGAAACCAGCTTTTACGGCCCGGTGAAAAACCCGTGGCGGGCGACAAAGACGGACGGTACGCTGGATACGAGAGACTATGTGCCCGGTGGTTCCTCCGGTGGCTCTGTTGCCGCCGTGGCAGGGCACATGGCCATTGCAGCCACCGGTACGGATACCGGCGGTTCCATTCGTCAGCCTGCGGCCTTTACCGGCCTTGTTGGGATGAAGCCGACTTACGGGCGGTGCTCGCGCTGGGGTATGATTGCCTTTGCATCATCTCTGGATCAGGCAGGGCCGATTACCAGAACCGTACGCGATGCGGCGATCATGATGGAAAGCATGGCCAGCTATGATGTGAAGGACAGTACATCCGTTGAACGCACCGTACCCAATTATGAACATGCCCTGACCGGGGATATTCGCGGCATGAAGGTCGGTATCCCCAAAGAATACCGCATGGATGGCATGCCGAATGAGATTGAAAAGCTCTGGCAACAGGGCATTGCGTGGCTGAAAGATGCGGGGGCCGAGATCATCGACATTAGTCTGCCCCATACCAAATACGCCCTGCCGACCTATTATATTGTGGCCCCAGCCGAGGCCTCGTCCAATCTGGCCCGTTATGACGGGGTGAAATATGGCTTGCGGGTTGAAGGTGATGGCTTGCCGGGCATGTATAAAAACACCCGTGCCGAGGGTTTTGGCGATGAGGTTAAACGCCGTATTCTGATCGGCACCTATGTGTTGTCGGCGGGTTATTATGACGCCTATTACCTGAAGGCTCAAAAAATTCGCACCCTGATAGCGCAGGATTTTGCCAAAGCCTATGAACAGGTGGATGTGATCCTGACCCCGACAGCGCCAAGCGCGGCTTTTGCCATGGGCGAGAAAAGCGATGATCCCATTGCCATGTATCTGAATGATGTGTTTACAGTTCCGGCGAGTCTTGCGGGCCTTCCGGCCATTTCGGTTCCGGCGGGTCTGAGCGCGGATGCCATGCCATTGGGCCTGCATTTGATCGGACGGGCATTTGATGAGGAAACAATGTTCCGGGCGGCTCATGTTCTGGAACATGCCGCCGGATTTACTGCAACACCCAAAGTATGGTGGGGAGAGAAATAATGGCGAAATATATTCAGGGTGCCACCGGCGAATGGGAAGTTGTTATCGGGCTGGAAATTCATGCGCAGGTCTTGTCAGAGTCCAAGCTGTTTTCCGGTTCCTCAACAAAATTCGGCGCGGAGCCAAACACGCAGGTGAGTTTTGTCTGTAGTGCCATGCCCGGCATGTTACCGGTGATCAACGAGGAATGTATCCGTCAGGCCATCCGTACCGGCCTTGCCATGGGATGCGAGATCAATCTGAGGTCTGTATTTGACCGGAAAAACTATTTTTATGCGGATTTGCCTCAGGGGTATCAGATTTCCCAGTTTAAAGACCCCATCGTGGGCGAGGGGGTGATGGAGATCACGCTGGAAGATGGCTCGACCAAGGCCATTGGCGTTGAACGGTTGCATCTGGAACAGGATGCGGGCAAATCCATGCATGATCAGCACCCCAGCCAGACCTATGTGGATTTGAATCGTTGCGGCGTTGCGCTTATGGAGATTGTCTCCAAGCCGGACATGCGCAGTGCCGAGGAAGCCGGGGCTTATTTCCGCAAGATCAGAACTTTGGTGCGCTATGCCGGGACTTGTGACGGCAATATGGATCAGGGGTCCATGCGCGCCGATGTGAATGTCTCCGTTCGCCGTCCGGGGGCCGAACTTGGCACCCGCAGTGAAACCAAGAATGTAAACTCCATCCGCTTCATGATGCAGGTGATCGACTTTGAAACCCGCCGCCAGATTGATATTCTGGAAGACGGCGGTGAGGTGGCGCAGGAAACCCGCCAGTTTGATCCGCAAAGCGGCACCACAAGCGGCCTGCGGTCCAAGGAAGAGGCCCATGATTACCGCTATTTCCCGGACCCTGACCTGTTGCCTTTGGAATTCAGTCAGGATTATGTGGATGCATTGGCCAAAAATATGCCGGAATTGCCGGACGCCAAGAAGGCACGCTTTGTGGAAGACCTCGGTATTTCCGACTATAACGCCGCCGTTCTGGTGGCGGAAAAGGAAAATGCCGATTATTTCGAGGATCTGCTGGTGGAACTGTCCGGGAAAACCGGTCAGGATAAGGCAAAGATCGCGACACAGGCCGCCAATTGGGTCATTGTTGATTTGTTTGGCGCTTTGAAAAAGGCGGGTAAGTCAATCATTGATAGCCCCATTTCAACGGCGCATGGCGCGGAGCTTCTGGCCTTGCAGGTGGACGGTACGATCTCGGGCCGTATTGCCAAGGATGTGTTTGAAATTATGATTGAAACCGGGCAGGCACCGGAACAGATTGTTGAGGAAAAAGGCCTGAAGCAGGTTTCCGATACCGGGGCGATCGAGGCGATGATAGATGAAATTCTGGCTGAAAATCAGGATAAGGTTGAACAATATCGCGGCGGTAAGGACAAGCTGTTTGGTTTCTTTGTCGGGCAGGTCATGAAGAAAACGCAGGGTAAAGCTAACCCGCAGGTGGTAAATCAGCTCCTCCGTCCCAAACTTGACGGTTAAGATCATAGATTTGCCATAATTAACCATATACTGTACTGTATTCGTGAAAGGATGCCGCCGGTGTCCTTTTTCGTGCAACACAAATGGTAGGGGAAGAACCATGATAAAATATGACCTGAAGAAAATCTTAGCTATATCCACAATATCCGCCGTAGCGGCCTTTGGCTTATCGGGCTGCGGGGATAATGATGACAAGGCTGCGGCACCTGCTGCGGCACCCGAAGCCGCCAGTGATGCAGGCGCATCAGAACAATCTTCTATGGATGTGGCCAAGGAAAAAGCCGCTGTAATGGTTGAGGAAGTCAAAGAGAAAGCGGGCGAAATGGTGGATGAGGGCAAAGCCAAAGCAGGGGCTGCTGCCGCAGATGCCAAACAAAGTGCTATTGACGAAGCCAAGAAGAAGGCAGAGGAAGAATTAAAGAAAAATCTTCCGCAATAATTCTATCCAATATAGTTAATACTAGAAAGCGAGCCACGTTAAGGTTCGCTTTTTTTATTTTAATATTACAGTAATTACAATGGCTTATAATATTTTTCCCATCGTTAACTTTATGTTTACCTAAATTGATGCACCCTGCTTATCAGGGAAACTGGAAAAGCCGGATAAGGCCACAGTTTAAATGATAAAAAAATGGAGTGTAAGGCAATGGGACAAATAGATTTTTCATATGTTGAAAACCGCATTGAACAGGCGGAAGCCGGTACAAGGGAAGCCCTGTATGATCTGGGGCTATTATATTCAATCGGGCAGGGCGTCGCCCAGGATTTCATCGAAGCCCATAAATGGTTTAATCTGGCGGCTATTCGCGGCATGAAAAGCGCTCAGATTGACCGGGCCGAAATTGCCGAAGATATGTCTCATCAGGAAATTTCCGCCGCCCAGCGCATGGCCCGCGAATGGCTGGCTACTCACTAAGCGGATTACCCATCTCATAAAACACGACCGATTCCGTCAGGAATTGCGGGTTTTTATGATCTTCTTTGGACTTTGCCGGACATTGCTCCGACTTATGGGCGGAGGCTACTTGATTTATATAGCCAAATAAAAGCTTTCTTTTACAAACAACAGTTGACGGGGGTTTTCCTTTCCACTAAAAACGGCGGCGGAGAGGTGGCTGAGTGGTCGAAAGCGCTCCCCTGCTAAGGGAGTATACCTTCACGGGTATCGAGGGTTCGAATCCCTTCCTCTCTACCATTTTCCTTAAAACATCGCCGGGCTTTATTTCCCCCCCCCTTGAGCGCAGGCGGCTTGGATGAGCGAATATCATCATGCCGATTCTAACGGCTCTAAATAGCAATAGAAATCACAAGTAACAATTCTGTCATATTTCTTTCATGTAGTTGACATTTACCGCCGATATTTTCCTTTATGAAACTTGAGTGTATTTTTTGAGTTCGTTACTTGCATATAATTTATAAAATTTATTTATTCTGGAAGGAAAATATTATGACGAAAAAGTCTGTTATGCGTCTGCTTGCCGCAACGGCTATTTGCACTGTTGCTTTGATTCCTGTCGCCTCCGCACAGTCACTCCAAGATTTGAAAGATCAAATCAATGCGCTGAGCAAAAAGGTTGAGGTTCTGGAAAAAACACAAGCCAAGAAAAAAGCCAGCGGGATGAAAGTCAAATGGAAAGGGGCTCCGGAATTCTCCAGCCCGGACGGTAAGTTCAAAATGAAAATCCGGGGACGGCTTTTCTTTGATTATGGTTCGGTGACAGTCAAGGATGGCGCGGGGACGAATATTCCAGCAGATAAAATAAACGGCACAGAAGTGCGCACCGCACGTCTTGGTGTTGAGGGCGTTGTCTTCAAGAATGTGAAATATAAATTTGAAGCTGATTTTGCGGGCAACAAAGTCACCGTTAAAGATGCCTATATGCAATATAAGTTCAAACCGGTTTCCGTCACCGTGGGGCAATTCAAACATATGAACTCTCTGGAGGAGCAAACATCTTCCCGTTATATGACTTTCATGGAACGGGCAAGCTTTACGGACGCCTTTAAGTTATCCCGGCGGGTTGGTATTGCCGTTGGGTCCGGCGGCAAGAACTGGACAGTCAAGGCAGGTTACTTTTTTGAAGGCTTTGGTTCCACCAACGCCTCAAAAAATGACAGCAATCTGTTTGCCGCCCGGGCCACATTCAGTCCGGACCTTGCGGACGGGGTAAAAGTTCATTTGGGGGCCTCTTTTTTCAGCCGTAATGAAAATGGTGATACCTATAACCACGGATATAAGCAACGCCCGCACAATCATCAGGCCGGGAAATTTGTTCGGTCACAAAAGTTTGATATTGACCGGGAGACTTTCTTTGGCCTTGAAATGGCCACTGTCATGGGACCGTTTTCTGCTCAGGCAGAATGGGCATGGATGAAAAATTCTCTGGCCACCAGCGAGACCGCGACGTCCAAGGACCCGAAATATAATGGCGGGTATATTTCCCTGAGTTATTTCCTGACCGGGGAAAGCCGTTCCTATAGTGGCAAAAAAGGCTCATTTGGCCGGACTAAAGTGGCGAACCCTGTTAATGAAGGCGGGTCCGGGGCTTTCCAGATTGCCGCAAGATATGATGTTATTGATCTGGTTCATGAAACATTCGGCGAAAAGCAGAATACCCTGTTGTTGGGTGTGAACTGGCATCTGAACAACTATTCCCGGATTATGGCCAATTACTCACATTCTACGGTGAAAAACAGTATTGGCGTCACAAATAACAAGATTGATGCCATTGGCGCCCGTTTTCAGGTGGACTGGTAGAATCTGTTAAAAAAATCCTCTAAGACTTTACGGCATCCTCAGAAAGTGTGAGGATGCCGTTTTTATTTCTCGTACAATGTATCTTGTCATCCGTTTTTAATTGTGATAAACGAATTATTACTATAAAAATAATGGATGAACAAAATAATGTTTCGTATAAGTTCATATGAACAGAATAATATTCAAGTAACAACGAATCTACTGGATCAGGCCTTTGGACCGGACAGGTTGCAAAAAACCGTATATCGGTTGAGAGAAGGCGTAGCTCCTGTTGGGGAATTGTCTTTTGTTGGTTGTTATGAAGGGGAGCAGATGGCCAGCCTGCAATTCTGGCCTGTCCTGATTAAAAACGATGAAACGACCTATGATGCTATACTGCTTGGGCCTATTGCGGTTGCAGAAGATTTTCGAGGTCAGGGGTATGGCCTTCAATTAATGGCGTATGGTTTGGACAAGGCGAAAGCTCTGGGTTATTCGCGGGTCATTCTGGTGGGGGATGAGGTCTATTATCAAAAGGTTGGTTTTGCGCGAGCGTTGGCCCGGAATTTGAAAATGCCAGGTCCGGTGGATTATGACCGTTTACTGGCACAGGAACTGGTGTCTGGAGCCATGGACAATGTAAAAGGCATGATTTCAAACATTAATTCATCTCATTAAGCCTTCAAATTGTCATAGAGACTTCCTATAGTATGTCTATGACAGAGAAAAACACATCATCTTTCAGACCAGATATTTTTGCCCGCGAAGCTCAAAAGGCATCCGGCAAAAAAGGTCTGCCGCCCGTACATCTGTGGAATCCTGAATTCTGCGGTGATATTGATATGCATATCAAGCGGGATGGCAGTTGGGACTATATGGGGTCGTCCATTTCCCGCCCGGCTATGGTCAAGCTGTTCTCCACCATCCTGCGCCATGATGAGGACGGAAAATATTATCTGGTAACGCCGGTGGAGAAAGTGGGTATCCGTGTGGATGACGCCCCCTTCGTCGCCGTGGAATTGCAGGTAGAGGGTGCAGGGGAAAATCAAATTTTGTACTTTAGAACCAATGTGGATGATGTGGTTGTGCTGGATAAGGCCCACCCTCTGCGCCTTGAATTCTCGGGTAAGGGGGATCCATCGCCTTATATTCTGGTCCGGGACAGGCTGGAAGCCCTGATTTCCCGCCCGGTTTATTATGAGCTTGCCGATATGGTTGAGATGCAGGACGGGCATTACGGTATCTGGAGCAGTGGTATATTCTTTCCTTTGGAGGCCGCCAAGTGAAAGACAAAATCATTGAGATATTCAAGGCTTACGATCCGGACCTGATGCGGGCACGCCAGACAGCAGAGATCAGAAGTATGCGCCGTCCCGTTGACGGCGACCTGAATATCTATCGCCCGGACAAGGATTATCACGCGTCCGAACTGCCCCTGAAACCGGCGGCGGTGCTGATCCCGCTTGTGGACCGCAGGGAGGGCATGACAGTTCTGCTCACCAAAAGGGCGCAACATCTGAAAACTCATTCCGGGCAGGTCAGCTTTCCCGGTGGCCGCTGTGAGGCCAGCGATGCTGATGCCATGGCAACGGCCCTGCGCGAAACTCAGGAGGAAGTGGGCATTGAGCCATCTCACATCACGGTTCTGGGGGCCATGGAGGATTATGAAACCATCACCGGCTATGTGATCACGCCGGTGGTTGCCATACTCCAGCCGGAATTCAGCCTGAAAGTTGATGCGGGCGAGGTGGCGGAGGCTTTTGAACTGCCCCTGTCCTATATTCTGGATGAGCGTAACCATGAGTTGCAAAGCCGGGTTTGGAATGATCAGAAACGCCATTATTATGTTTTGATGAATGAAAAACATGATGTATGGGGGGCGACGGCGGCCATGCTGGTGCGCTTTGCCAGGCTGATCAACGGAAACCTGTGATGGAGGTGGTGAAACAACTGACTCTGGCCGACTATCCGGCGTTTGGCGAAAAATCTCTGGTGAAATTGCTGTCTATTTTGAACGGCGAGGGAGCCACATGCCGAATGGTGGGGGGATGCGTGCGGGACGCTTTGCTTGGCCGGGAAATTATAGACATTGACCTTGCCTGTGGCCTGCCGCCGGAAAAAGTGACGGCTCGGTTGGAAAAAGCCGGGGTCAAGGTCATTCCTACCGGCCTGAAGCACGGCACGATTACAGCAGTTATCGAAAAACACACTTATGAGGTCACCACATTGCGCCGGGATGTGGAAACCGATGGCCGCCATGCCAGGGTTGCTTTTACCGATGACTGGCTGGAGGATGCACGGCGGCGGGATTTTACCTTTAATGCGCTCTATCTGGACGAGGACGGTGGGCTGTATGACCCCTGCGGCGGGCTTGAAGACCTCGCGGCACGGCGCGTGCGGTTCATTGGTGATGCGGATAAGCGTATTACAGAGGATGCCCTGCGCATCTTACGCTTTTTTCGTTTCGCTGCTCAGATCGGGCAGGGGGATCTTGACCCGGCGGGACTAGAGGCCTGCGTAAGAAACAAGCATTCGATAGACCGTCTGTCGGGGGAGCGTCTGGCGCAGGAGCTGTTTAAAACTCTGGCCGCTGAAAACCTGCTGCCCATCATAAAGGTTATGGTAGAATGTGGTATTTTGAAAAATATCCTGCCTGATTTTAGGGAACTGGGCCATTTCAATGCCTTTGTGCGCCTTGAACAAAAACTGGGACGATGTGATATATTGGGCCGCTTATCCTGCCTGATTGGTAACAGGGGCGCCAGCACAAGCCGTCACCTTAAATTGTCCAATAAACAGGCTAATACCCTAAAGAAATACGGCATGCAGGATTTTGAAATTTCACCTCATATGGACAAGGTGGATATACGCAAAATTATCTATAGCTTTGGCAGAGAGCTGTTTATTTTTGCCCTGTTGCAGAAATGGGCGGAAACAGAAATCAAGGACGGCCCGGCGTTCTTGAACTATGCCGAACAATGGCCCGTACCTGAATTCCCGCTCCATGGTCGCGATTTGATTAAATCAGGCCTGACCGCAGGGCCGGAACTCGGGGAAATATTGAAAAAGCTTGAAATGGAATGGGTCGCGAGCGATTTCAGCCTGTCAAAAGCAGATTTGCTGGGCATGAGTAAAGCATGATACTCCGCATCACCCTCTACCGCCATTTTGCCTCCGGGGGCAGGGACATAAGGATAGCGTCTACATTACCGCCGGTTTTCAGTCCAAATGTGGTGCCCCGGTCATAAACCAGATTAAATTCCGCATAAAGCCCCCGGTAATAAAGCAGCTCGTCCCGCTGTCCTGTAGTCCAGCTTTCATTCATATGGCGGCGGACCAGCTCCGGATAGATGTTCAGGAAGGCGCGGCCTACATCCCGGGTAAAGGCAAAATCCTTTGCCCAGTCACCGCTATTGAGTTGATCGTAGAAAATACCGCCTTCGCCGCGCGGGCGGTTGCGGTGCTTGATATAGAAATAATCATCACACCATTTTTTATATTTGGGATAATAATCCGGGTCATGTTTATCACAAGCTGCTTTATAGCTCGCGTGAAAATCTGCGGTATCCTGCGTATTGGGAAAGGCGGCGTTCAGGTCGCCGCCGCCGCCGAACCAGTCACGGGCGGTGATGATATGGCGGGTATTCATATGAACGGCGGGGACGAGGGGGTTATGCATATGGGCGACAAGGGAAATGCCGCTGGCCCAGAAACGCGGGTCTTTGTCCGCGCCGGGCATGGATTTGGCAAATTCCGGCGGAAATTCGCCGTAGACTGTGGAAATATTAACCCCGACCTTCTCAAATACCCGCCCCTTCATCACTGACATCACGCCGCCGCCATTTTTTGGATCATCATTGCGGGACCATGCGGTACGTTTAAAACGCGCTGGTTCCTGATCCGAATTGGTGCCGGTTAGCTCATCTTCCAGCTTTTCAAAGGCTGAGCATATCTGATTGCGTAAAACTTCAAACCATGCGGCGGCCTGCTTTTGATGGCCATGGGTGATGTCTTGATCCAGAAGGGGCATAGGCGGGGTCCTGTGGTTTAGGGAAAGAGTTTTGTCTGCCGCAAAGCTTCGCCCAATACCATAGAGGCCGAAAGGGCAACATTCAATGATCGTGTGTCCGCCATCATGGGGATTACGGCCCGCTTGTCCGCGCGGGTATGTACCTCATCAGGCACCCCGGCACTTTCCCGGCCAAGGAGAATAATATCATCCGGCTGATAGCTTACGTCTGTATAGATTTCTGCGGCTTTTGTGGTCAGCAGTATCAGCCGTGCGGTGCCAATATTGTCCAGAAAAATATCCCACGACCTGTGGCGAATGACTTTACTCTGATCAATATAATCCATTCCGGCCCGGCGAAAGGATTTCTCGCCAAAGGGAAAGCCACAAGGCTCGATAATATTAACCGCCACATTCAGGCAGGCCGCCATACGCAGAATAGTACCCACATTGGGCGGTATATCCGGTTGGTACAGGGCGAGTTGCATATTGTTAATCGCTTTGAAAGTTGTTTATAGTAGCTATACCAAAGATATAGAGTTTATACATTCATCTTTCAATAAAGAGCATGGAATATGTCAGGACGGACTGAAATCAATATTACCATTGATACCGAATTCACCATTGCAGGTGCTTTTGAAAATCCTGATCAATATAGGCCCATTGCCGAACCGGCGGTGTTATGTGAGGTGGATGGCAAGGAACAGGGCTTGGGGTTCCTTTTGGAAACTTTCGAAAAATACGACATTTCAGCCAGTTTTTTTATCGAATGCGCCAATTATTTTTATTTTGGTGATGAGCCGATGCGCTCTATCGTTCAGCGAATTCAGGCTATGGGTCAGGATGTACAGCTTCACGTTCATCCTTGTTGGTTAAATTTTAATACAGATCCGGATATTGGCGTTTTTCCGATAAATGACAGTTGCGCCGGACGTTCTTATGAAGAACTAAAACGAATATTTGAGCTTTGCATAGATATTTTTGAACGCTGGAGCGGGAAACGTCCTGAGGCGATTAGAACAGGCAGTCTGGTTGCGGATATGAATTTATATAGAGTTATGAAGGACTTGAATATCCCTTTGGCCTCTAATATTGCCCTTGGTGTATTTCGGCCTGTTGAGCCGGAATTACAGATATATAATGGCCGCCGAACTATTAATGACGTTCTTGAGTTGCCGGTTTTCTCCTATCAGGATATGTATATTCTGGGTAAAAAACATATCAAATCTCTCCAAATCACCAGTTGTTCGTGGCCGGAAATGAAATATATATTAGGGCAGGCCCGAAAGCATGGCATAAAGAACATTGTAATTCTGACACACCCCTTTGAGTATATTAAGAAATCTGATTTTCAATATAATGGATTAATCCGTAACAGAGTTAATCAAAACAGGCTGACGGAATTATGTAAATTCATTTCTGAACATGATCAGGATTTTGTTGCTACTGATTTTGGCAGGTCTTGTAAAGAGTGGCTTACTCTGGATAATATTACTCATTCCCCTATGAATGTACCAACCCCCTACGCCATTGGCCGAAAGATACATAATAAAATTAATGATAGTTTGCGGTTTTATTAGGCAGTGACCGTTCATCGTCCAATACCCATCCTTTATTAATTGCCTTAGTGTCCGAAGTTTTTACCCCATGTCTGTTTTAAAGCCGCATCCACCTCTTCCATTGTCACATTCCGTCCAAGGTCGGACAATGACGTCACCCCATGTTCAGAAATGCCGCAGGGGACAATGCCGCTGTAATGATCCAGATCAGGGGCTACATTTATACATATGCCGTGATAGGTAACCCATTTGCGCACCCGCACACCAATGGCGGCTATTTTTTCTTCGCGTCCGTCTGATCTTGTGACCCATACGCCCACACGGCCCGCCCGCCTTTCGGCTATGACATCAAAGGCGGCGAGGGTATCTATCACCCATTGTTCAAGATTATGGACATATTTCCGCACGTCCCGCGCGCGTTTGCTCAGGTCCAGCATGACATAGGCTACCCGCTGTCCCGGCCCGTGATAGGTATATTGGCCGCCCCGGCCTGTTTCATAAACAGGAAAGCGGTCCGGGGATATCAGGTCCCGACTATCCGCAGACGTCCCGGCGGTATAAAGCGGCGGATGTTCCAGTAACCAGACAAGTTCTGGCGCCGT
>UOED01000108.1_pt1 | contig 15369 bp, 12 predicted proteins | sample 1990161 | NCBI WGS metagenome assembly UOED01 (sample SAMEA4728526, study PRJEB27164) | hydrothermal vent metagenome | biome: marine basaltic hydrothermal vent biome; feature: marine hydrothermal vent; material: mineral | place: Pacific Ocean | collected 2011-06-14/2011-07-23 | depth 1741 m | reverse complement strand
GGACAGCAGACCCTTTTCCTGATCATGAACGCTATAGGCCGAACCGTCAAAAAGTGTCCTCACATAACCGCCAGCTTCCGCAAAAATTAAACTTCCGGGTAAATGATCCCAGGGTAATGTCCGGTAATATACAGAAAAATCCTTTCGCCCTTCCAGCAGAGAGACATAATCATACCCCGCGCAAAAGGCCGGGCAGTTCTCTTTGAATTTTTTAAGGTTATCTTTGGCAATAGCCCGCATTTTTTCCGGGAAACGATTGATATGTGCTGCCCCCGTTAAACTGGCATAGTCAGATTTAGGCTGTGGTAAGGTAATTTTCTTTCCGTTCAAACTGGCCCCTGCCGATTTTCTGGCAAAAGCCATTTTCTGGCTGACAGGAAGATATATCCAGCCAGCCGCCACCTCGCCTTTATGCATCTCTGTCACCATAACCGCGAACCGCGCATCCCCCTTTATGAAGTTATTGGTGCCATCAATGGGATCAATCAGAAAGGCACGATCTGCTACAATAGCTGCCTTTAACAAACCGGGATTTTCGGCAATCGTTTCTTCGCCCGCTATTAGTGCATCGGGATACAGGTTGCTTAACTTTGCTGACAGGGATTTCTCCGCCTCTATATCGGCAACGGACACCATATCGCCCGGCGATTTTGCCGTGATATCGCTTTGGGAAAGATTTCCAAAACGCGGCAGGATTTCCTGTTCGGCAACCTCAACGATAAAGCTGCTTATCTGACCCATACTCATTGGATAATTCGCCCGGCAAGACCCGGATTTTTATCAATACGCCCTGATAATTTACTGTCCATGCGCACCGTCAGAATAGTTTCTGTCTCTGTATCTTTGCGTTTCAGCACTTCGCTCTGCTGATACATCCAGGCCAGCGCCGCACCCTGATCATGGGCATAGGCTATATCGACTATCTTTGATCCTCGGGACAATATATCATTCAGGCCAAGGCGAAAACCATCACAACCTTCCCCGCTGACGGCTGACAAGAGACTGATATCATTCCGAAGGGTGGCCAGGTTATCAAGCTGTTGTCGTTGATCCTCATCCAACAGGTCAATCTTGTTCCAGACTTCATGAATTTGGCAATCCGGCCCCTCCTCCAGTCCAAGCGAGCGAAGGATAGTCATCACATCCTCCTTTTGTGCCTCCCGGTCCGGATGCGACATGTCCCGTATATGAAGAATAAGATCAGCCTCGACCACTTCCTCCAACGTCGCTTTAAAAGCGGCGACAAGCTGTATGGGCAGGGCTGAGATAAACCCAACCGTATCGGACAGGATGGCCTTTTTGCCGTTGGCCAGTTCCATCTCCCGCATGGTCGGGTCAAGGGTGGCAAACAACAAATCCTCCGCCATGACATCCGCATGGGTCAGGCGATTGAATAACGTTGATTTACCCGCATTGGTATAGCCCACCATGGCCACCACCGGTATTTGATTTCGTTTGCGGCTGTTGCGGTGAAGCTTACGGGTTCGGCTTACATCCTCCAGCCGCTTCCCGATACGGCTAATTCTGTCACCGATCATGCGCCGGTCAGATTCGATTTGCGATTCGCCCGGCCCCCCTAAAAAGCCAAAACCGCCGCGCTGTCTTTCCAGATGGGTCCATGAGCGGACAAGGCGGCTTTTTTGATAGGTCAGATGGGCAAGCTCCACCTGCAAAACCCCCTCTTTGGTCTTAGCCCGCTCACCGAAAATCTCCAGAATCAATCCTGTTCGGTCTATCACTTTGATATTCAGCAACCGTTCGATATTACGCTGTTGCCCCGGCGTAAGTTCACAGTCCATGATGATCAGTTCGATATGTTCCGCAGAAATAAGATCGATAAGTTCCAGCAACTTTCCCCGCCCCACATACGTCGCCGGGTTTAGTTTGGACAGGTTAAGTAAAATTGACCGGACAACATTAAGCTCTAGCGCATGGCACAGCCCCACCGCTTCCTCAAGGCAGGCCTGCGGCGACCTCAAAGACAGCAAGGCCGTCAAGCGGTTGGACGGCCTTTTTTTATGATGAGGGTGCAGGACCAGAACATTAGCCTGAACAACATGGTCCGGAGAAACATTGCCTTTATCAAGGGCGTTTCCCCAAACCGGATTTGCTTTTTTCTTAACGAACTGTAACGCATCAGGATTAGTCTGTTTTGTCATCCTGTCCGTCAATTAGTCCTGATTTTCCGCATCAGCCGCATCAAATAATGTGATTGGTCCACCGGGCATTATGGTGGATATGGCGTGCTTGTATACCAGTTGAACACTGGAATCCCGGCGCAACAGAATACAAAAATTATCAAACCAGGTGATAATGCCTTGTAATTTTACCCCGTTGACAAGAAAGACAGTTATTGGTGTTTTGTTTTTACGGATATGGTTTAGGAATGAGTCCTGTAAGTTATGGTTTTTTTCAGACATATGTAACATCCATTCTTCTATTTATGGTTAGTTATTGCTTTTTTAAGAACAAATCACGAGTGAGGGCATAGTATCATAGGCCAAGCACTGTTTAAACTGATAGATTGCATTTTTTAAAAATTTTTAATTTCGCCAAAAAGACGGCATCAGAAAAACCAGCAATGAAATGACCTCCAGCCGCCCGAGTATCATGGAAAAACTGCTTAGCCATTTCCCAGGATATGACAGGCTGTGATAGCCGATAAAATCCGGGCTGACCACGGGAATAAGGCCGCCTGCGCTGAATATGCCAGTAACGCTCAGACCGAAACTGGTTTGCAGGTCATGACCCAACGCCGCGAACAAAATGGTAATAACCGCCAACGCCGTTACGAAAACAAACAATAACGTCCATATGGAAATTAATGTGGGATTTGACACCGCCGTCCCCCCATAAGATATCGGCGTGATGCCGCTGGGATAGATCAGGCGGCTGACTTCTTTGTCCGCGTGGCGTTTTATCAGGCTTATTCTCAGAATTTTAAAGCCCCCTGCCGTTGACCCTGTGGCCCCGCCGATAAACAATAAAATTATACAAACCACCGTTACCGAAAGGGGCAAAGACCCCACATAGTCCGGCACAAAACCCGTGGTTGTTATGGTGGATACCGCCGTAAAGAGGGCAATTCCGGCTTTCTTCATCAAGCTGATGTCCTTCATATCTACAGACAATAGAATCGCCAGAAAAATAAACAATACCGCAACAATCAAAATGAAATAAAAATTAAAAAACTCCGGATCCTGCCGATATATGCTGATCCGCCCCCCCTTCAGAAAAGCCCAGTGAAACGTCATATTAGTCGCGGCAAAAAGCATGAAGGGGATCAGCGCAAGCTCCGTTAACCCATTCATGCCGTTCGCGCCAGACATTCCCTGGCTGGTGAACCCCCCGCTGGACAGGGTCGCCATCGCCATCAACATGGCCTCAAAACTGCCCATACCAAATATGACCAGCAGGATAATACAGGCCACTGTCATACCCAGATAAATTCCGATAAGGGGCGTAAAGGCATATCTGATCCGGGCCAGAAGGTCATCACCCTCACCATGGGGCAACAGGCTGCGGAACATATTCATACCGCCAATGGCTGAAAGAGGCAGAATGGCAATGGCCATGACAAACACCAATATACCGCCCAACCACTGTAACAAGGATCGCCAGAAAAGGATTGTTGTCGGGACAAGGTCCAGATTACTGACCAGACTGGACCCGGTGGTTGTCAAGGCGGACGCCGCCTCAAAGTAAGCATCGGCCAGCTTGGTCATAAATCCCGTTATCATAAAAGGCAGCGAGGCAAACAAGGGCAGTCCAAACCAGACAACGACCATCAACATGATAATTTCATGACGCGAAGCCCGGTCCTTTGGATTCTGAAACGAAATAAACAAGGCTCCGCCCACAAAAACCGTAAATAGAGAGCTGATGAAAAAGGGCAATATCAGGTTATCTTCACCAGTTGACAGGGCAACAATGATTGGCAGAAGTTCGCACAACCCCAGAACCATCAACAGATAGCCAATTATATTGCCTATTCGAGCAACCATATTTTTCCCTAAAAATATTCCAGACGGACAGAGAAAAGGTCTTCAACTTTTTTTATCATATCCAGGCGAGTGAATATCACCACAATATCATCCGGTTTAATGATCGTCCCGCCCCGGGGGACGATGACCTCCCCGTCATGAAGGATCGAGCCAATAATAATGCCGTCTGGCAGCCGCACATCGCGCAACGGCTTGCCCACCAACGGAGATGTCTCCAATGCCACGGCTTCCAAAACTTCCGCCGCTCCGCCAGCCAAATTTTGCAAAGACCTGATCCGTCCCCGGCGCATATGTTGCAGAATACTGGACACGGTCGTCTGCCGGGGGTCAACAAAGGCATCAATGCCCACGGAATAGGTCATCGGGCCAAAGGTATGGTTATTGATCAGAGTAATGGCGCGGCGGCACCCGGCCTGCTTTGCCAGCAAGGATGACAGGATATTCACCTTGTCATCATTAGTCACCGCTATGATAGTTTCGGCGGCCTTCACATTGGCCTCTTTCTGAATATCCACATCCAGTGCATCACCGTTCAGGACAATGGCCTTTGGGATGTTTTTGGCAATAGCCTTGGCCTTTTCCACATCCAATTCAATGATTTTAACCTGAATTTTTGAATCATTATTGATCAGTTTTTCCGCAATGAAGGCCCCCACATTACCGCCGCCAACAATGATAATGCGCCGGGCCTCTTTCTCATCACTGCCAAACACACTTAAAGCTCTTTCCACATGGCTGTCTTCCGAGACAAAATATATATTGTCCCCCACCAAAAGCTGATCATCACTGGATGGGATAATCAGTTTTCCGTCCCGAATGATACTGGTCACAATAATATTGAGGTCGGGGAAAAGTTCGGTCAATTGGCGAAGCGGCGTATCCACCACCGGGCAATCCTCGCTCAGGCGCACACCAACCGCGCGAACCTTACCATCACAGAAAGACACCATATCAAAAGCACCCGGAACTTCCAGCCGCCGGATAGCCGCCTGTGCCACCTCTATTTCCGGTGAAATGATCACATCAATGGGCATATGATCGCGGCTGAAAAGATCCTGCCACATGGGGGCAAGGTAATTTTGCGCCCGCACCCGCGCGATTTTCTTGGGCACCCCGAAAAGCGAATGAGCCACCTGACAGGCGACCATATTGACCTCGTCAAACAGGGTCACGGCAATGATCATATCCGCATCGGCGGCCCCGGCCTGTTCCAGTAAATCCGGGTGAGAGGCATAGCCCACAAGGGCCTGTACATCCAGCGAGCTTTGAATTTTGGCAATCAGTTCCGGCGAGCGGTCAATCACGGTAACGTCATGCTGCTCACTGGCCAGATGGCGGGCAATGTTGAAACCAACCTGCCCCGCACCACATATAATAACTTTCATCGTCTATCTCACCCTGTTAGGCCCAAGCTTTTTAATTTCCTGTGAAGCGCAGAACGCTCCATACCGACATATTCGGCGGTTTTCGATATATTACCATTAAAACGGCTTACCTGTAATTTCAGATATTCCCGTTCAAATTTCTCACGGGCGTCCCGGAGCGGCAGGGACATAATCTCGTTATTAATACTGGGACGAACCACCGAGGTATCTGAAATAACCTCCGGCGGCAGCATATCCATGGTGATGGTTTCACTGTCCGCCGACATAATAAGAAGCCGTTCCATCACATTACGCAATTGGCGAACATTGCCGGGCCATTCGTGATTTTGCAAGGCCGCCATGGCATCAGAGTCTGTGTTTTTCGGTAAAATACCCATGGCAATGGAAAGCTGATTCATGATTTGATAGGCCAAGGCCGGAATATCCTCACGCCGCTGGATAAGCGGCGGCACCTGAACCGGCACCACGCTCAGGCGATGGAATAAATCTTCCCTGAATAAATTATTGGTAATCTGTTCCCGAAGGTCGCGGCTGGTGGCACTGATGACCCGCACATTTACCAGAACTTTTTTATTACCGCCCACCCGCTCAAAGGTCTGATCGGTCAGGATACGCAGGATCTTGGCCTGGGTATTCTGCGGCATATCGGCCACCTCATCAATGAACAGCGTTCCCCCGTGGGCCTGTTCAAAAACGCCGGTTTTCTTGATGTCCCCGTCTTCCTCAACCCCGAATAATTCATTTTCCATATTGTCTGCAGAAATACTGGCTGCATTGATAACCACGAAGGCGCCTTTGGCCCGTTTGGATTGCTTGTGAATAAGGCGGGCCACCACCTCTTTACCGGACCCGGGCGGGCCGGAAATCAGAACCCTGCTGCCGCTTGGCGCAACCTTGGCAATGGTATTGCGCACCAGATTAATGGCCGGAGAGGAGCCGGTCAGCCCCACATCAAAACCCATTTTCTCCTTAAGTTCCATATTCTCGCGGCGGAGTTTGTCCACCTCGGTCGCGCGCTCCACCAGAATAAGCAGCTTGTCCGTTTCAAAGGGTTTGCTGATAAAGTCATAGGCGCCCAGTTTGATCGCAGATACCGCCGTTTCAATATTGCCATGACCACTGATAATCACCACTGGAAGATCAGGGTGTGATTTCTTGATAACTTCAAGGATTTCCAACCCGTCAAGACGACTGCCCTGAAGCCAGATATCAAGAATAATCAGGGATGGCCGCCGGGCTTCCACCTCGGCCAATGCACTGTCGCTATCCTTTGCCGTACGGGTTTCATATCCTTCATCATCCAGAATGCCGGAAATTAAATCCCGAATATCCGCCTCATCATCTACAATTAGAATATCAAGAGCCATAAACCATCCTTACCTTATTTTCGGGGGTATTTTTTTGAAAATTTACATTCTTGTAAAATACCAATGTCACAGTTGCCCCCTGATCCGCATTATTTTCCAGAATTAAGTCCCCTCCGTGATCGGTCATTATTTTTTTCACAATTGCCAGCCCAAGCCCGGTGCCTTTGGATCGGGTCGTAATATAAGGCTCAATCAGTTTATCCATGAGATGTTCCGGCAAGCCGATACCATTATCCCAGATTTGAATTTTTGTTTCCTGCGGCGTATCCTGCAGGGAAATTTTTATTTCGCCCTGAAAGTCCTGCCCTTTTTGTTGTGCAATGGCCTCACTGGCTGTGATGGATTCTGCCGCATTTTTTATCAGGTTTGTCAAAGCCTGCCCAATCTGCCCTGCATCACATTCCATATTCAGACTACCCGAGGGGCAATCCAGTTCAAAGGTAATACTGCTGTTGGCCACTTCCTGAAGGAAATAGGCCTGCCGGGTTATCTCTGCGATGTCCTCCATCTTCACATTGGGAGCCGGCATACGGGCGAAAGAAGAAAATTCATCAACCATCCGCCGCAAATCGCCCACCTGCCGAACGATGGTGTCCGTGCATTGGGTAAAAACCGTCGGATCGCTTTTAATTTCCTTTAGATATTTGCGTTTCAGCCTCTCTGCCGCCAGTTGAATCGGGGTCAGTGGATTTTTGATCTCATGGGCAATACGCCGGGCAATATCGGACCATGCGGCATTTCTCTGGGCCGCGACCTGTTCCGTAATATCATCAAAGGCAATGACAAAGCCCTGAATTTCACCTTTTTTAGTCTCTGCGGTTATCCTGACCATCAGATTGAGCGTATTATCTTCCCGCTCAATAACGATTTGATCCTGCACGGACGCGCTTTCCGAGGTTTTAATCTTGTTAAAAAGATCACTTACTTCCGGCATAATGTCCTGAATTTTGGCCCCGGCAATATTCTCAACTTCCAAGTTTAACATATTAGCCGCAGATTTATTGGGCAGGGTCACCTTGCCGGTCGGGTCAAGCCCCATAATGCCTGCCGAAACGCCGGACAGCACCGCCGCCATAAAACGGTGCCTTTCTTCCAATGTAATATTTGCCTGCCGGATATCTTTCTGTTGCTGGTCCAGTTGCCGGATCATTTTGTTAAAGGCTCTGGTCAGCCCGCCAAGGTCGTCATAGCCCTTCTTGATGGGTGCCCGGGCCGTAAAATCACCCCGGCCAACCTTTTCAGAAGCATCCACCAGATTAGTAATCGGCTCCATAAGTTTACGGGCGAAACCAATACCCAGCCATATGGCAGCAAAAAGGATCAAAAAAGCGATAATAATGAACGTCAGATTGAACCAAAGCCGGTATTGATCTCTTTCATTCAGGGCTTCCATATAATCCGACCTGGCATCTGTGGTATTTTTAACCAGTGCCAGGGCTCTAGGGTCAACAAAGCGGCTGATATAGAGAAAATTTCCGAGAAAGCCGTCCAGCGCCACCAGAACCCGTACCCGATTGTCATTCTCACCGCCAATAATCGGCACGATATTACCTTTGGCCGCCATATCCAAAGCCGCCAATGGAAAAGAATCGCCAAGCAGGTTTAGCGTCGTTTTGGCCCGCGCCTTCACATTACCGTTGCGATCAAAGACAATTGCTTCAGATAGTTTTAAAAACTGGGCCTGAACGGACAGGGCCTGCTCCAGAAGTTGCTTGTTCTGGGACAGGGCAAAAGCCTGCGCATTTAAATCTCTGGCCACGCCCAATACATCGGCCTGAATGGCTTTTTTATGCTCCTCTATATAGGCCTCCGCCACGGCCTGAGAATTATCAAGGGCCGTGCGTATCTTGTCACTGAACCAGCTTTGCATACCAAATTCAAAGAACATACCCGACACAATGGCCACAATGATCGTGGGGGTAATGGCCACAATACTGAACAGGGTCACAATGCGCCGATGCAGACGAGAGCTTCTGGCCCCGGTCCCCTGTATGGCCCGTAACTGGACGACCTGACGGGCAATCATCGCCGCCAGAATAAGCAATATAGACAGATTTATGGTCAGTAGAACAAACAGAGTGGTCGATGTGGGTACGAACGGCCCAATATTGGAAAAAGTGGCAAAAGTGGCAAACACGGACAAGACCGCCGCAACCGCCATGGCATATGCCAGCTTCTTGGCAAGATTGACTTTTCTTGCCCAAATCTGAAATCTAATAAATATTTTAGACTTTTTCTTGTCCATCTGGCGTAAAACACCCACTTAAATAAACACCGAAGCCTCAGATTATCATATTGTTGCAAATATGCAACAGGCTAATGCGTTTATCTTTTGCGAACGTCTATATCCAGATCCTTAATTTTTTTGCGCAGGGTATTGCGGTTTACCCCCAATAATTCCGCCGCCTTTATCTGATTGCCCCGCGTTGCGGACAATGTATTTTCAATCAAAGGTTTTTCAAATTCACGTAACAGACGGCTGTACAGACCCGCCGGCGGTAAATCATGGGGCAGATGGGCATCAAAATATTTCTTCAAATGACGATTAATGGATTCCTGCAGGGTCTCACTGGCCGGAACATCGCCGCCGCGCGTCTGATCCCCGGCCACAAGCGGCACCATCTCGGAACGGGCAATATCCAATGTAATGGTATCTTCCACATAGAGAGCTGCAACGCGCTGACACAGATTTTCCAGCTCCCGTACATTCCCCGGCCAATTATGCTGCCTGAGATAATCCAGAGCATCTGCATCAATCAGCTTGGGTGTCTGTTTATATTCGAGGGCATATGTATTGAGGAATTGCCGCATGAGATCATGTATGTCGTCAATGCGTTCCCTGAGCGGCGGCAATCTTAACGGCACGACATTCAGGCGATAGAAAAGATCCTCACGGAACAGACCCTGACTGATCAGGGATTTCAGATCCCGGTGGGTAGCGCATATAATCCGCACATTCGCCTTTATTGACGTCTTGCCGCCAACAGAGGTATATTCACCCTCCTGCAACACACGCAGCAATCGGGTTTGTGCTTCCAGCGGCATATCGCCAATTTCATCCAGAAACAATGTCCCGCCCTGTGCCTGTTCAAAGCGGCCCGTGGTCCGGCTTTCGGCCCCGGTAAAGGCCCCCTTTTCATGGCCGAACAGCTCACTTTCAATCAGCTCGCGGGGGATCGCCGCCATATTCAACGCCACAAAGGGGCTGTTTTTGCGCTTGCCAAAATCATGCAATGCCCGCGCCACCAATTCCTTGCCCGTACCGGATTCGCCGGTGATGGTTACGGTCAGGTCCGTGGTCATCAGGCGGGCCATCACCCGATAAACATTCTGCATGGCTGCAGAACGCCCGATCAAGGGTAATTCTTCCGGGTCTTCAATCATCTCCGCCGGGGCAAGATTAGCTGATTTAATGGTCAGAGCCTTGATGACGACTGATTTCAACTCATTCAAATCAAAAGGTTTCGGCAAATATTCATAGGCCCCCCGTTCCGTGGCCTTGACCGCAGTCATCAGGGTATTTTGCGCTGACATGACAATCACCGGCAAATCCGGGCGGATTTTCTTGATCTTCGGCAGCAGGTCAAGACCGTTTTCGTCCGGCATCACCACATCAGTAATAACCAGATCACCCTCGCCGTTTGACACCCAACGCCACAGGGTCGCCGCATTGCCGGTCAGACGCACATTATAGCCGTCCCGCTCAAAAGCCTTGGACAGAACCATGCGTATGGCCTTGTCGTCATCAGCGATCAACAGTGTTTTTTCCGTCATATTCCCTGTCCTTTGAAACTTGGCAACAGAACCCGAAAGACCGTGTTGCCATCCGCTGTATCACATTCAATGATGCCGCCATGATCACCGACAATTTTTGCCACAAGTGCCAGCCCAAGCCCCGTACCCGATGACTTTGTAGTCACAAAAGGGTCAAACAAATGCGGTTTCAGATCATCGGCAATCCCCTCCCCGTTATCAATCACGCAGATTTCAAGAGGCAGATGCATACGTTCCGAAGACCCCGCCACCGCAACCCTGACGCCGTGACGGTAAGCAGTGGTCAAAGTTACTTCCCCGCCCCTTTGCGGCAAGGCCTCCACGGCGTTTTTAATCAAATTCAGAAAAACCTGAATAAGCTGTCCCTTGTCCCCCCGGGCCGACGGGATGGACGGATCATATTTCTCACAGAATTTTACATGCTGGCCAAAACCGTTCTGGGCCAGCTTGCGTACATGTTCCAGCACCGCGTGGATATTAATATCCTCCGGCTCGATGGGCCTGTTATTGGAGAAAACCTCCATCCGGTCTACAAGGCCGCAAATGCGGTCGGTTTCCTGCACAATCAGTTGCGTTAAATCCCGATCATCCTCGCCAATTTCCAGTTCCAGAAGCTGCGCCGAGCCCCGGATGCCGGACAGGGGATTTTTAATCTCATGGGCCAGAACCGACGCCATACCGGCCACGGAACGTGCCGCGCCGCGATGGCTTAACTGCTGACTTATTTTCTGGGCAATGCTGCGTTCCTGAAGCTGTATAACCATATCACCGTCGCCCTCGATCATTGGCGAGACATGGACATCAACCCGTTTGCCATTATGTTTCGGACTGCTCAACATAATGTCATATTCCGAGGTAACGGTCTTACTCTGACGCGATTGATTGACAATAGCCACCAGCGGACTGTCAAAAGGAATAACCGTCTCAAGCTTGCGCCCAAGGAGCAGTTTCGCCCCGGAAAAAAACAATTGTTCTGCCGCAATATTAACGTAGGTAATCTGATTTTCCCCATCCAGCGTGACAATGCTGTCCGGCAGGGAATTCAGGATCACATCCTGCCCTATGGCACCCTCATCCATCATGCGGCAAGCTCCTCTATGAGCGGGTCAAAAAAATCATTGATCATCTGACGCACTTGAGCGGTATCACTGAGGCGATTGACCTGCTGACGAAAGGCCGCGCTGTCCCGCAGGCCCTTGGTATACCATGAGATATGCTTGCGGGCGATTTTCTTGCCCGCATCCTCGCCGTAGTGATCAATCATCGCCTGATAATGATCAAGCACAATATTCTTCAATTCAGCCAAAGTGGGGTCCGGCAACTTCTCCCCGGTTTTTAAGAAATGAATAACCTGTGCGATAAACCATGGCCGACCATAGGCGCCGCGCCCGATCATAACACCGTCAGCTCCTGACTGGCGCAGGGCTTCTTTTGCATCTGCGCAAGTGACAATATCGCCGTTGGCTATCACCGGCAGAGACACGGCATCCTTGACCTGTCTGATAAAATGCCAGTCCGCCTTGCCCTTATACATCTGATTACGGGTCCGGCCATGAACCGTGACCATTTTAATACCCACATCCTCGGCAATGCGGGCCAGCTCCGGCGCGTTGCGGTTACTGATGTCCCATCCGGTACGCATTTTCAGGGTCACCGGCACTTGTACCGCGTCCACAACCGCCACCAGGATTTTCCGGGCCTCGTCAAGGTCCTGCATCAGCGCCGACCCGGCATAGCCATTGACAATTTTCTTGGCCGGACAGCCCATATTAATGTCAATGATCTGCGCGCCCTTATCCGCGTTCATTTTAGCCGCCAAGGCCATCATATCAGGATCACAGCCCGCCAGTTGTACCGACATCAAATATTCATCACTTTCCGCATAGGCCATCTTATGGGTACGCTTGTGGTCCCGGATCATGGCCTGACTGGCAATCATTTCAGATGTCACCAACCCCGCGCCAAAGCTTTTGACCAACCGCCGGAAAGGCAGATCCGTCACCCCCGCCATGGGGCAGAGCAAGACCGGGTCTTCCAAGGTGATCGACCCAATGTTTATGGTCATGTCGCGCATCATAATGTCTAATATTTAATCATTTTTCACTATTGATCAATAATTAATCAAAATCAGCCCGCACCTTATAGGAAAAGCTCCCGGAGGTCAAAGAGGTTTTTGGATAAGAAAACTACAGACTTTCCGCCCGTAAAATGATAGTTTCGCCTGTCGAATAATGGAAAACACACTATGAAGGTTGCCGTATTAATCGTTGCCGCCGGCAGGGGACACCGGCTTGGGGCAGATTTGCCAAAGCAGTATATTACGCTCGCGGGCAAATCTGTTTTGCACCGTACCATAGAGGCCTTCCAGCAGGTGCCTTATGTTGACCTGATCCAGACTGTTATCCACCGGGACGACCACGACCTGTATCGACAGGCCGCTGGTGACCTTGACACCCTCCCGCCGGTGAATGGCGGCGGTAGCCGTCAGCAATCGGTTATGAAAGGCTTACAGAGCCTAGGGGTACATGAACCAGACCTTGTTCTTATCCATGATGCGGCCCGGCCCTTCATAAGTCCGAAACAGATTGAAAATATCATTATGGAATCTGCTGTGCATGGGGCCATAATCCCCGTCTTGCCCATGACCGATACCATAAAGAAGGTGAGCGGAGATAATATTAAAAAGACCATTGAACGCCATAGCCTCGCCCGCGCCCAAACGCCGCAAGCCTTTCGTTTCAAGTTAATTTTCATGGCCCACCGGAAAATGGAAGGTCAGGAAATGACCGACGATTCCGCCATAGCCGAGGCTTGCGGGATTCAGGTAAAAACCATTCCGGGCGATGAGGATAATTTCAAGATTACCACCCAAGCTGACCTGATAAAGGCTGAATATATGATAAAAAGCACCCTCACCGACATCCGCACGGGCCTTGGCTATGATGTTCATGCCTTTGAGGATGGAAATCAGGTGATACTCGGCGGTATTTCCATTGACCATGACCGGAAATTAAAAGGCCATTCAGACGCGGATGTAGCACTCCACGCCCTGACTGATGCCCTGCTTGGCAGCATAGGAGAAGGTGATATTGGCACCCATTTTCCACCCGGCGATATGCAATGGCGGGGGGCCAGTTCAGAAATATTCCTGAAACATGCAGCTAAACTGCTGAGCGAAAAGGGCGGTATCATTGCCAATCTTGACCTGACTCTCATATGCGAGGCCCCGAAAATCATGCCCCACAGCGCGGAAATTCGTGATAATATCGCCCGGATTCTGGAGCTTGCCCCGGACCGGGTCAGCATCAAAGCAACAACCACTGAAAAGCTGGGCTTTACCGGGCGGGGCGAAGGCATAGCCGCACAGGCCATCATCACCGTTCGATTGCCGGAATAAGGGAGTTACTATTATGTTTGTAGAAAAATGGTCAAAATCACCGGTACATCCGGCCTTGTTACTCGCCACATGGTTCTATACCGGACTTGCGCCCAAAGCCCCCGGCACCATGGGGTCACTGGCCGCCCTGCCCTTTGCCTGGATGATAATAGCTCCCTTTGGCGTAACAGGATTATCGATTGCCATTGTCCTTGTTTTTCTCGTCGGGCTGTGGGCTTCAAAGGTTTATATGGCGGAAACCGGAAAGATAGACCCCGGCGAGATTGTTATAGACGAAGTGGCCGGACAATGGATTGCCTGCCTGCCCATTGCCGCCATGATGGATATGATGCCCCTGTCACCCGGTCCTTTCGTTCTGGCCTTTGTCAGCTTTCGCGTATTTGATATTTACAAGCCCTGGCCTATTAAAATTTTTGACCAGCGTCATGATGCTTACGGCGTCATGATGGATGATGTCATCGCGGGTTTTTTCGCTGGCTTTATCGTGATTGGATTTTATATCTATGTTCTCACCTGAAATCATCAAGCTGGCCACTGACGTCCTGCAAATGGCCCGAAACAAAGGCTATCACCTCGCCGCCGCAGAATCCTGCACCGGTGGCCTGATCATGGGCGCCCTGACCGAAATCGCCGGATCATCCGATGTGGTTGACCGGGGCTTTGTCACCTATACCAACCGGGCAAAAATGGAAGTTCTGGGCGTAGACGGCAAGATCATCAAAGCCCACGGTGCCGTCAGTGCAGAATGCGCCAAAGCCATGGCCGCAGGGGCCTTGAAAGCCTCCGCAGCTACCTTTGCTGTATCCGTCACCGGGGTTGCCGGTCCGGGCGGCGGCACGATAGAAAAACCCGTCGGACTGGTACATATGGCAATCGCAGGGCGGGACGACACGGTCCAGCATGAAAAACATCTGTTCGGTGAAACAGGGCGGGATAAGGTTAGGGAAGCCACAGTGATTGCGGCGTTAAAATTATTCCGTAAAAATATATAGAAATGCCCGGAAATGATCCTGTCATATCCGGGCATGTTATAATCTGCTAAGAAATCTAATGAAGTTGATTGTCCAGCTTGTCAGTATCGGCGGTGATCAAGGCATCATGGTCTGCCTTTTTCATATTGCCGGCAATCAGCTTCCGAGCCGCCGCTGTGGCAACTTCTACGGATAGCTGCTGAATTTCTTTCAGGGCATTGGCTTCGGACTGGGCAATTTTCTGTTCGGCGAGCTTTGTTCGCCGCTCCACCATTGTCCCAATCTGAACTTTGGCTTCCCCGGCCAGAAGTTTAACTTCTTCTTCCGCATGGGCGATCATTTCGGCGGCTATTTTTTCCGCATCCCGCTGATCACGCTGATATTTCGCCAGCAACGCCGAGGCTTCTTCACGAAGAGTCTGGGCATTATCAAGCTGGGCGGAAATTTCATTGACCCTGTTGTCCAGCATCT